>Ga0073934_10000140_pt1 | contig 213877 bp, 193 predicted proteins | sample LarsenN4metaG_FD_76834 | JGI IMG/M metagenome (GOLD analysis project Ga0073934, IMG submission 76834) | Hot spring sediment bacterial and archeal communities from British Columbia, Canada, to study Microbial Dark Matter (Phase II) - Larsen... ... | reverse complement strand
GGCACCAGGATCGACGATCGCGCCGGGGGGTGCTATCTCGGTATCCCCCTCGGAGGCGGTGCGGTGAGGGACAGGGCGTTTGGAAAGCAGTGCACCCTCCACCAAACCGGGGCAACTCCATGCGGACGTCGCCGGCGAGGCGCCACTGGTCGTCGGCGATCTGCGCCCGCACGGTTGCCAGACGCGCCTCCGCCTGGGCCCGGCGCGCGGCTCGCTCACCGGGCCGGGGTGGCGCAATGGATTGGGGCCAGGACCCCGCCGGCCACCACGTCTCCCTCGGCGACTCCACGCTCCTGGCGAAACGCGCGGCCGCCAGCGCTTCGAGGCGCACGCGCTACAGCTCGCGCAACACGTCGCGAGGCCCGATGGGTTTCGCCTGAAAGCCCGCGCAGCCGCCGACGGCGAGGGCGAAGGCCAGTATGCCGACCTCCACCAGGGCGGGCCTCGCAGTGGCGCCGGCGCCGAGACTCCGGCGCGAGACCAAGGACACGCACACGCCTCCCGCGAACGATCCGGATCGAGGGCGCCGCCGCGAGGGCGGGCCCGTCAGAGGACCGTCAGAGCGGGATCAGGCGCGAGGAGGAGCGAGCGGCCCGAACGACGTGTGGCTTGGCGACAACGGAGAGGAGTCCGCGAGGGTCGCGATGAAGCGCATCGGGCAGACGATGACCCCGCCCTCGGCGCGCTCGGCCGGGTTGGCCGACAGTTCGCGGTGATGCGGCGACGTGGAGTGCTCCCCCTGCGCGGCGCCGACCGCCGGATGGCCGGGGGTGCTGGCCGTCGCGGCGACGTGGTCGTGCGGCCCGAAGAGCAACGCTTCGAGGGCCGGCGCCGTCGCCGCCATCACCGCCAGCACCACCATCAAAGCCAAAACTCGGACGCGAGCGCGCCCCGTCGGCGCGAGGATAGCACGCGCGCCCGCGCCGCGCGCCGAGGCCATGTCCGGGCCCATTATTTGATCGCGACCGCCTTGACCTGCTTGAAGTCCGTGAGCCCACCCAGCGACTTCAGCACGCCGTCCTGCACCAGGGTGGTCATGCCCTCGGCCTTGGCCAGCGCCAGCATCTCGGCGACCCGGGCCTTGGCCTGGATGAGCCGCTTCATCTCGTCGCTGGCGATGAACAGCTCGTGGATGCCGACCCGGCCGCGGTAGCCCGTGTTGTTGCAGGCGCTGCAGCCCTTGCCGCGGTGGAGGGTGAAGCGGCCGTCGTAGGCGTGGCCGAGCGCCGCGAGCTCCTCCTTGCCGTAGCCCTGGGCCAGCGCTTCGTACTCGGCGCGCTCGGGGTGGTAGGACTCCCGGCAGCGCTCGCAGATGCGCTTGACCAGCCGCTGGGCCAGCACGCCGAGCAGCGCGTCGGCGAAGTTGAAGGAATCCAGGCCCATGTCGAGCAGCCGGACCACCGTCTCCACGGAGCTGTTGGTGTGCAGGGTGCTCAGCACGAGGTGGCCGGTGAGCGAGGCCTCGATGCCGGCGGCGGCGGTCTCGGCGTCGCGCATCTCGCCGACCATGATGACGTCGGGGTCGGCACGCAGGAAGGCGCGCATGGCGGTGGCGAACGTGTAGCCGATCTTGGGGTTCACCTGCACCTGGCGCAGGCCGTACTGCGTGATCTCGACCGGGTCCTCCGCCGTCCAGATCTTCCGCTCGGGCTTGTTGATGTACCCCAGCACCGAGTGCAGCGTGGTGGTCTTGCCCGAGCCGGTCGGCCCCACGCAGAGGATGAGCCCGTACGGCTTCTCGGCGATGGTCTTGAGCTCGCGCAGGTTCCGCTCGGTCATGCCGAGCCGGTCGATGGGGATGGCCTCGTTGGAGGCCAGGATGCGCATGACCACGTCCTCGTTGGCGTTCGCGGTGGGGACGGTGGCCACCCGGATCTCGATGTCCTTGCCCTCGGGCAGCTTGAACTTGATCTTGCCGTCCTGCGGCTTGCGGCGCTCGGCGATGTCGAGCTGGGCCATGATCTTGATGCGCGCCACCAGCGCCCGGCGGTAGGCGCCCGGCACCTTCTGGTATTCCATGCAGCCGCCGTCCACGCGGATGCGGATGACCGTGTCGCGCTGCGGCCCGTAGGGCTCGATGTGGATGTCGGAGGCGCGGGCCTTCACCGCGTCGACGATGATCTGGTTGGCGAGCCGGATGACGGCGCTGTCGTTCTCGTCCACGTCGCCGAGGGCGACGTCCTCCATGCGGTCCGCGGCGTCCTCGGCCTTGAGGTCGCCCAGGATGTTGCCGATGGAGTCGCGGGTGGGCAGCTCCCCGCTCGCCGCGGCCAGGAACAGCAGGATGTCCTTCCGCAGGCCGACCGCGAAGTTGATCTTCTGCCGCGGCAGCAGCTGCAGGATCGTGTCGACCTTCTGGATGTCCTGCGGATTGTCGACGAGGACCACCAGCCCGGCGTCGTCGCGCCGCAGCGGCAGCCAGAGCGCCTTCTTGAGGTACTCGAGCTTCAGGTCGCGCATCAGGTCCGGCGGCGGGATGATGCGCTCGTCGAACTCGACGAACGGGCAGCGGTAGAACTCCGACAGCGCCGTGCCGAGCTCGGCCTTGGGCACCTTGAACTGCTCCAGCAGCACGGTCTCGACGTCGGTCTGCCGCCGGCGGGCCTCGGCCGCCGCCTGGTTCAGCTCCTCCTGGGTGATGAGCTGCTGGGCGAGGAGGTAGTCGAACTTGCCGGCGCGGCGCTGCGCGAGCTGCAGCTGGTTGTTGAAGGCGATGCCGAGCGTCTTGGCGATCCGGGCCACGCTGGTCTCGTCGTCCCGGGTGAACCGGCTGCCCTTCTTGCGGTTCAGGAGCTGGATCACGCCGACGATGCGGTTCTCGTGCAGGATCGGCATGGCCAGGACCTGGTGGGTGCGGAACCCCGTCTTCCGGTCCCACGACGAGTCGAACGACAGCGTGGGGGCGATCCGCATCAGCTCGGCGGCGTCGTAGGCGTCGCCGATGTTCACCATCCGGCGCACCGCGGCCACGTAGCCGGCGATGGACTTCTCGCTGATCGGCACGCGGATCTCGCGCACCTCACCCATGTGGCCGGGCGCGAGGTACTTCGAGTAGAGCTCGCGCCGGTCGTGATCGACGGCGTAGAGCGTGAGGCGCTCGGCGTCGGTGAGGTTCAGGATCTCGCCCTGGAGCTCGAGGAAGATGCTGTCGAGGCTCTTGACGGCGTGGATGCGATCGACCAGTTGCACGAGCTTCTGCTCGTACGCCAGCTTCTCCTGGAGGGCCTGGACGGAGTCGAGCGCCACGACCGATCCAGGATAGCAGAGGGGTTCAGAACACCGGTCGCTCCTCGTAGCGGCCCCACCGGTGGCGTAGACGCGCGACGATCTCCCCCACCGATGCGCGCGCCCGGGCGAGCTCGATGGTGACCGGCATCAGGTTCACGGCGGGGTCGGCGGCCTCGCGCTCCAGGCGGTCCAGCAGCGCGGCCACGCGGGCGCCGTCGCGGCCGGCCCGGACCCGGCGCAGCTGCGCCACCTGGCGCGCCTCCACGTCGGGGGCCACGCGGTGGATCTCGAGGTCGGCGGCCGCCGCCTCGGGCTCGGCGTGGCGGTTGACCCCGACCACGACACGCTCGCCGGAGGCCCGCGCCCGCGCCTCGCGGTAGGCGGACTCGGCGATCTCTCGCTGGAACCAGCCCTCCTCGATGGCCTTCACCGTCCCGCCCATGGCGTCGACGCGGGCCAGGATGTCGAGGACCGCGCGCTCGACGTCGTTGGTGAGGGCCTCCACGTAGTACGAGCCGCCGAGCGGGTCGATCACGCTCGTCACCCGCGTCTCCTCGGCGAGGATCTGCTGGGTGCGGAGCGCGACCTTCATGGCCTGCTCCGACGGGATCGCATAGGCCTCGTCGAGACCGTTGGTGTGCAGCGACTGGGCGCCGCCCAGCACGGCCGAGAGCGCCTGCAGCGCCGTGCGCACGACGTTGTTGAGCGGCTGGGCCTTCGTCAGCGTCATCGCGGCCGTCTGGCAGTGGAAGCGCAGCCGCATGGACTCCGGCCGGCCGGCGCCGAAGCGCTCCTTCATCAGCCGCGCCCACACGCGGCGGGCGGCCCGGAACTTGGCGATCTCCTCGAAGAAGTCGGCCTGGGCCACGAAGTAGAAGGCCAGTCGCGGGGCGAACTCGTCGACGGGGACGCCGGCGCGGGTCACCTCCTCGACGTAGGCCACGGCGTTGGCCATGGTGAAGGCCAGCTCCTGCACCGAGGTCGCCCCGGCCTCGGAGATGTGGTAGCCGCTGATGTTGATGGGGTTGTAGCGGGCGAGGTGCCGCGCCGAGTACACGATCATGTCCCGCACGAGCCGCAGCGACGGGCGGATCGGGAAGATCCACTCCTTCTGCGCGACGTACTCCTTGAGGATGTCCGTCTGGCAGGTGCCGGACAGGCGGTTGGGGTCGAGCCCCCGCTCCTGCGCCAGCCCCACGTACATGGCCAGGAGGATCCAGGCCGTGGGGTTGATCGTCATCGAGACCGAGATGCGCTCGAGGTCGATGCCCTCGAAGAGGGCGTGGAGATCCTCGATGGTGTCGACGGCCACGCCCTCGCGCCCGACCTCGCCCAGGGCGCGGGGGTCGTCGGAGTCGTAGCCCATCAGCGTCGGCATGTCGAAGTCGACGCTGAGTCCGGTCTGCCCCTGCGCGATCAGGTAGCGGAAGCGCCGGTTGGTGTCGGCGCCGGTGCCGAAGCCGGCGATCTGGCGCATGGTCCACGGCCGGGCCCGGTACATCGTGGGATACGGGCCGCGCGTGAACGGATACTGGCCGGGCAGCCCGATGTCGTCGATCGACGTGCCGGCCAGGTCCTCGGGCGTGTAGACGCGCTTGACCGGCAGCCCCGAGCCCGTCCGGTACTCGGGGCGCGACTCCGGCTGGCGGGCCAGGAACTCCGCCAGCTCCCGCGCCTCCCAGGCCTCGCGCATCCGCCGCGCCCGCTCGATGGTGTCAGGGTCGAACATCGCCGCCTCCTCGGTCGCCCGCCAGACCACGGCGGTACAGGTCGCGGTCGTCGATGACCCGCCGGGCCTTGAACTCGGTCCTCGGGATCTCGCCCTCGGCCACCAGCTCGACCACCGGCCGCAGGCCCAGGCGGGCGCGCAGCCGCTCGGTGATGGTGGCCGCCAGCGCGCGCCGGCGGTCGGGCGCGGCGTGGCTCGCCGCGTACTCCGCCCGTACCAGCAGCTCGTCCATGGTCTCGCGGCGCGAGACGATCACCCGGAACTCGCCGCCGAAGCCCTCGATGGCGCGCAGCGTGTCCTCGATGGCGCTCGGGTACACGTTCTCCCCGCGCACGATGACCATGTCGTCGAGGCGCCCGTAGAGACCGTCCGGCAGGCGCGGATAGGTCCGCCCGCACGGGCAGGGGGCGTCCGTCCAGCGGGCCAGGTCGCCGGACACGAGCCGGATCATCGGCTGCGACGTCCGCTCGAGATGCGTGTACACGGGCGTGCCCTCGGCGCCGAAGGGCACCGGCGCCCAGGTGGCCGGATCGCACACCTGCGTGTAGACGAGGTCCTGCCACAGGTGCATGCCCGTCCGGTGCCGGCACTCGCCGTTGGTCATCCACGGCGACATCTCGGCCATGCTGCCCATGTCGACGCACGCGGCACCGAAGGTCGCCTCGATCAGGCGCCGCGTCGCCGGGATGCCGGCGCCGGGCTCGCCGGAGAAGAACATCACGCGGAAGCCGAGCGTGCGCGGATCGAGGCCCTCGCGGCGCGCCGTCTCGGCGAAGTGCAGCGCGTAGGACGGCGTGCTGTAGAAGGCCGTCGGCCGGAGCTCGCGCGCCCAGCCCACCCCCATCAGCGTCTGGCCGGCGACGCCGGCCCCGAACGGGAACATCGCGGCGCCCAGGCGCTCGCCGCCCACCAGGGCGCCCCACGAGCCCAGGTAGAGGCTGAAGAACGAGCAGATCATGATGCGGTCGCCGGGCCGGAGCCCGGCGCCCCACAGGATGCGCGCGTGGGCCTCGCCGATGCGCCCCCAGTCCCCGGCGCCGATGCCGAAGACGGTGGGACGGCCCGTCGTGCCGCTCGTGCCGTGGATGCGCGCGACCTCGTGCGGCTCGATGCACAGGTAGTCCCCGAACGGCGGCGCCGCGGCCTGCGCGGCGCGCAGCTCGGCCTTCTGGACCACGGGAAACCGCGCGAGATCCTCGAGGCGCTTGAGCGACTCGGGGCCGACGCCGGCCTCGCGCCACTTGCGGCGATAGAAGGGACTGCGCTCCCAGGCCCACGCGATCTGGCGCTGCAGCTTCGCCAGCACGAGCTCGTCGCGGACCTCCGGCGGCGCGCACTCGATCTCGGGCAGCCAGTGCTCGGCCTCGACGGGTGGACGGTGGGCGGGATCGTAGCGAGGCGGCCAGACGCTGAGATCCACGCCGCGGCCGCGCGCGGCGGCGACCAGGCCGGCGGCGGTCATCCGTGGCTGCGCGTCGCCGCCGCCTCGCGCACGCGGCGCACCACCTCGTCGGGGGGCGTGTCCTGCAGGACCACGTCGCGCACGCCGAGGGCCTTGAGGCGGGCCGCGTCCTCGTCGGGGATCACGCCGCCGACGACGACGGCGATGTCGGTGGCGCCGGCCTCGCCCAGCAGCGCGAGCAGCCGCGGCACCAGCGTCATGTGCGCCCCGGACAGCAGGCTGACGCCGAGCACGTCGACGTCCTCCTGCAGGGCCGCGGCCACGACCTCCTCCGGCGTGCGGTGCAGGCCCGTGTACACCACGTCCATGCCGCCGTCGCGCAGGCATCGCGCGACGACCTTGGCGCCGCGGTCGTGCCCGTCGAGGCCGACCTTGGCGACGAGCACCCGCAGCGGCGTCATGGGCCCGTATTGTACCCGGGCCGCCGCCATCCGATCCCGGGAGGGCGCCTCGGAGGGGGCCGCCGGGGCCCCGGCGGACGATCAGTACGTGAACGCGATCCCGATGGACCCGATGAACTCGTCGCGGTCGCCGTTGTTCACGGCGCGGAGGTTGTCGCCGAGGTGCAGCCAGTTGATGGACGCCTTCAGCTGCCAGGCGCCGAAGCCGGCGGGAACGAACTTGAGGGGGACGGCGGCGGCCACGCCGCCCTGGAAGTACCCGAACGTGTCGTCGTCGCCGGTGTCGAACTCGTAGTACTCGGACAGGCTGAGCCCGGCCAGCAGCGGGAACGACAGCGTCAGCGGCAGCGGCCCGCTGTCGAACAGCGTCACGCCGGGGGAGAGCCCCAGCTGCAGGTACACGCCGCGATGGCGGCCGGCATCGGCCTGCCCCTTCACCTCGAAAGCCAGGAGCATCGAGGGATTCAGCGCGAACGGCCCGAGCAGCTTGGCGTCGTTGTAGCCCAGGCTCAGCGCCAGCTCCTGCACCGTCGCGAAGCGGTCGTTGGGGCTCATGTACGCCGTGTAGATCACGCCGGCCGACAGGTCCTCGAACAGCGTGGTGCCGACCTTCGCGTAGAAGTCCGACTCGTACCACAGCCTGGGATCGGCGTTGGGGCCGTCCACGCCCGACGGTCCGCCGTGCAGGCTGTTCCACGTGCCGAGGGTGACGCCGACGTTGGTCAGGGGCCCGTCGCTCTCGAACACCTTGAACGTCAGCTCGCCGTACGGCTGGATGATGTAGTCCTCGTCCTCCTGGAAGATGCCGCGGAAGTAGTAGTCCGTGGGGAAGTCGACGCCGGCGCTGAGCGACAGCCGCCCGGTGTTCGGCCCCTTCGGCGGCGCCGCGCTCTCGGCCGGCCTGTCCGTCGGCTTGTCCTGCGCGAGGGCCCCGGCCGGAGCCAGCGCGACGACGGCCGCCGTGATGGCGGCGACGCTCACAGCCAGTGCCTTCAGCTTCCCTGTCCGCATGGATGGTCTCCCTCCGTCGTCGTGGCGCCTCGCGCCGCACCGCCGTGGCGCTCGCCCGCGCCTCGCCGGTGGCGCGGGGCCCGCCGTGCACACGCGGATGCCCGGCGCGGCGCCGACGATCGAGCGCCGTTCGGGGGAGCAAGCCGCGTGCCGGGCCGGCCCACCGCGTTTGCGGTCACTTGCCGGGCGTGCGCGCCGTCGCCGCTGCCGCCTCCGTGAGCAGCGGTGCGGGCCTGCCCAACCACGCGGCAGCGGCGCGACGCCCGCGGGACGGTTTCGCGCGCCGAGGTCGGTCCTCGCCATGCTGGCGGCCGAGGGACGCGTACGGATCTGCCGGGTGGAGCGCGCCGGCTGATCGCCGGCGCGGCGGCCCGGCGTTCAGGCCGGACAGGACAGGCGCATGCGGTTGCGCGCGATCCAGGCGTACGCCCGGCGCGCCAGCGGCCGCGCGGCGGGCAGGTCGAACAGGCGGCGCAGCCAGCGCCACCGGGGGATCCGCTCGAGGATCTCCGGGACCGCGTCGGCGCCGGCCAGCACCGTGCCGCCCGGCAGGACCAGCTGCATCGCCTCCATGCAGGCGCGCTCGGAGACCTGCGGAAAGCGCTCGGCCCGCAGGGACGAGCGGCACGGGACGATCTCCAGGTCCGTCGCGCCGCCGGCGAGGGCGCGCCGCATCAGCCACAGCGCGCTGGCGCGGCACACGGCGCACTCGCCGTCGTAGATCAGGACCGCGGCGGCCGCGACGCGAGCGGGGCCCATTCAACCGACGTGGGGGGCCCCGACATGGCCCCCCACGCCCCCCACGCGCGCGCCCGGCGCAGCCGTGCCCGCGCGCGCGGCGACACCGCTGCGCGCAGGGGCGGCCCCGACTTGCCTCCCCACACGCCCCGACGTTCGGCACGCCCCGGCGCAGCCGTGGCGCGCCTCTGGGACCGTGACCCGGACGAGCACGGAGGAGCCCGGCGAGCGCCAGCCCGGGGCGCGCGCTACCGCCGGCCCCAGCCGCGGAGCGAGCGGTAGTACACGACGAGCCCGATGGCGATGGCCGCGGCGGCGATGGACTGCACGATGTCTCCGGCGGCGCCGGTGGCCGTCCAGTGCCGCAGCTGCCAGACGGCGTAGAAGAGGAAGAACGCGATCCCCGCCCCGATGAGGACCCGGTGGGCGGTGATCAGGCGCACGGCGCCCCGCTACACGCCGAGGACAGCCCTGACGGCGTCGCGGGTGACCGAGACGAGCCGGTCGATCTCGGCCGCCGTCACCACCAGCGGCGGCGCGTAGTACACGGAGTCGCCCGGCGCCGGGTGCGGCCCCGGCGAGGGCCGCGTGCGCGTCACGACGCCGCGGTTGACCATCTCGGTCTGCACCCGCATGGCCACCTTCCGGTCGGGCGCGAAGTTCTTCTTGGTGGCCCGGTCCTCCACCAGCTCGATGGCCGCGAGCAGGCCCTTGCCGCCGCGGATATCGCCGGCGTGCGGGTGGTCGCCGAACGTCGCCCGGAGCGCCTCGTGCAAGCGCGCGCCCATCCGCGCCGCGTTCTCCCACAGCCGCTCGCGCTCCATGATCTCGATGTTCTTCAGCGCGACGGCGCAGCACGTCGGGTGGTTCGAGTAGGTGTAGGCGTGCATCCAGCGGTCGTCGGGGGCGACGGAGTCCATCGCGTCCTTGATCTCGCGCGACACCATGATGCCGCCGAGCGGCAGGTAGCCCGACGTGACGCCCTTGGCGTACGAGCGGATGTCGGGCTTGACGTTCCAGTGGGAGGTCGCGAACCACCGGCCGGTGCGGCAGAAACCGGTGATGACCTCGTCGGCGATGAACAGCACCTGGTGGCGGTCGCAGATCTGACGCACCAGCGGGAAGTAGTCGTCGGTCGGATAGATGACGCCGCCGCCGCCGTGGATGGGCTCGGCGATGAACGCCGCCACCGTCTCCGGCCCCTCGCGGAGGATGGCCTCCTCGAGCAGCCGCGCGGCCGCCTGCCCCGCCGTCTCGCCCGGCCGGGTCTCGAGCCGGTAGGGGTAGCACGTGGGCACGTGCACGAAGCCCGGCACGCGCGGCTCGAACATCTTCCAGTACGCGGCCATGCCGGTGGCGCTCATGGCCTGCAGGGTCACGCCGTGGTAGGCCTGCTGGCGGGCGATGATCTTGACCTTCCCCGGCTTGCCCCGCGCCTTCCAGTAGAAGCGCGCCGTCTTGAAGGCCGACTCGTTGGCCTCGGCGCCGCCGGAGGCCATGAACACCGCCTGCATGTCGGGGGCGAGCTTGATCAGCTTGCTGGCCAGGTTGATGGCGGGGATGTTGGAGGAGCCGACGTAGCCCGAGAAGTAGGCGAGCTCCTTCATCTGCGCGGCGGCGGCGTCGGCGAGCTCGGCCCGGCCGTGGCCGACGTTGACGTTCCACAGCCCGCTCAACCCGTCGATGTACTCCCGGCCACCGATGTCGGAGATGGTGGCGCCGCGGCCGCGCACGTAGATCATGGGCTCGGCGTGGTCGATCGGGTGGTGCAGCGGGTGGATCAGGTGCTCCTGGTCGGCCTTGATCAGCTCGGCGGCGGTCAGCGCCATCGATTCCTCCAGTCGCCTTCGGAGATGATGCGCGCGCGGTCCCGCGGGCCACGGTACCAGTACGTCCACGCCCGCGCGCGGCGCCCGTCCGCGCGCGTGACCGCGGTGAGGCGGCGCTCGAAATTGTACCCCTCCTCGCGGTCCACGGCGGGCAGAACTTCCCGCGCCAGCCGGTAGAGCTCGCCGCGGACGCGGCCGGCACCGTGGACCAGCCCGGGATAATGCCGGAGGTCGAGCAGGACGCCCCGTACGCTCGCCTCGCCCTCGTACGCGGCGTCGGCGCCGAGATGTCGGTGGCGGACCTCGCCGCGCATCAGCGTGCCGTAGGCGAAGAGGCGCACGGCGCGCGGCGACCGCCCTCGGGCCCCCGCCCGCCGGCGGCGCGGCGGGGCGCCGGCGCGACGCCGCTCACGAGGCGCGCGCGGCGCCTTCGAGGGCACGGAGCGTGCGGTTCGTGTCGCGCGGCCCCCCGGCGTCCACCCGGCGGACGACGCCCCGGCGATCGACGGTGACCGGCCGCGCTCTCACGCCGCAGACCCGGCGGCCCGGAGCAGGGCGGCGAGGAACTCCTTCTCCGGCAGCGCGCCCTCGAACTCCACGCGATCGTTGATGACGACCTTCGGCACCGCCATCACCCGGTACGAGCGGCTGAGGTCGGGGAACTCGGTGGCCTCGATGGCGGTGGACCGCACCCGCTCCGACGCCACCGCCATGTGCTGTGCCAGGCGCACGGCCCGGGGGCAGTAGGGTCAGGTGGGCGTGGAGAAGACCTTGATGTCGACGTCGGCGGCGAGCCCGGCGAGCGCGGTGGTCGTCTCCGGGCTCAGCGAGGGCGCCCCCGTCGACGCGAGCACGATCGCGTCGACCAGGTTGCTGAACTCGTAGCCGGTCGGCACGCCCCAGAAGCGCAGGCCGTAGTCGCGGGAGCCCACGACCACCATCGCGGGCACGCGGGTGACGCCGTGGGCCTGCGCGCGCTCGCGGTCGATGGCGGGGTTGAGCACCTCGACGGTGATCAGGTCGCTCAGGGCGGCCACCTCGCGCGCCAGCGCCTCGTTCTGGGCGCAGAGCTCCGGGGCCTCGAGCGATTGCGAGAAGACGAGGAGGGTGACGGGATCGCGGAGCTGCTGGAAGATCTTCTTGAGATCGGCCTCGTTCTGCGCGCTGAGGATGGCCATGCGCGGATTATACCGTCGCCGTCGAGCGGTCCCGGCCGCCACGGGGGCGGCCGCGACGCCGACGGCGCCCGGCTCACTCGCGGGCGTCGAGCACGATCGGGCCGCGGGCGCCGAGCGCCTGCGCCAGCGCCGCCGGGAAGCGCTCGGGGGGACGCGCCTGCGCGATCGGCACGCCGCGGGGCAGCGCGCCCGCGCCGAGCATCACGGCGACGACCGGGACGGCGAGGCCCGCGGCGACCTCGAGCGCCGCGTCGGTGGCCGCGCCCGGGACGGCGAACGCGATGGCCGGAGCGGCGGGGCGCGCGAGCCTCGCCGCCACGGCGGCCGCCGCGCCGAAGCCGCGCACGCCGGGGGCCAGCGGCGCGAGCAGCTCGTGAGGCCCGACGGCCTGCCAGGCCGCCGAGAGCGCCGCGGCGTACGGCTGGTCGGCCGCCGCGACCGCGCCCGCGGGCAGCGCCTGTCGAGCCAGGGCGACGAGCGCGGCCTCGCGGGACACGGCGCGCGGCGCGCCGCCGCGCTTCAGCCGGTCCAGCTCGGCCACGTCCCAGTCCGCCCGCGGCCGGGCGCGCAGCCGCGGCGCCAGTTCCTCGAGCACGGCGGCGACGGCGCCGCGGACGCGGACCAGCGCCACCGGCCGGCCGGCGTCGTCGACCGCCGGCCCGACGTCCACCACCGGCGTGTCCGGCCAGGTGGCCTCGGGCGTCTCGAGGACGTCGACCCCGAGCGCGACGATCAGGTCGGCGCGCGCCAGGACGGCCGCGGCGGCCGTGCTCCCGAGCGGGCCGACGTTGAGCGGGTGCGGGTCGGGCAGCGCGCCGCGCGCCCGCGCCGTGGTCACGACCGGCGCCGGCAGCGCCTCGGCGAAGGGCCTGAGCCAGGCGGCGCCGTCGGCGTCGCGGCAGCCGATGCCGGCGATCGCGACCGGCCGCGTCGCCGCCGCGATCCGGGCGGCGGCGTCGTCCAGCACCGCGGGCTCGACGGCGGCGCCGACCGACCGCACGGCCGTCGCGACGGGAACCGCGGCGGCGCCGAGCCCCTCCGCCGTCACCGCCACGTGCATCGGCCCCGGAGGCTCGGCGATGGCTCGCTGCAGGGCGTGGGCGACCCAGTGCGCAGCCGACGCGGGCTCGAGCGGCACCGTGCCCTTCACGCCGGCGCTCATCGCGCCCGGCGCGTCGGCGAGCACGATCACGGGAGCGCGATCGAGCGTGGCGTGGGCGAGCGCGGAGGCGGCCTCGGCGGTCGAGGCGCCGGACAGGACGACGGCCGCCGGGCGGCCACAGATCCGGGCGGTGACGGCCGCCATCAAGCAGGCGGTGGGCGCGGCGCCGACGGCCGTCAGCGGCAGGTCGCCGCGCCGCGCGGGCTCGGCGAGCGCCGCGGCCAGCACGCCGCCGGCGGCGTACAGGCGGCCGACGCCGGCGCGGGCCAGGGCGTCGACGACGACGTCGCCGACCGTCCAGCGGCGCGCGGCCCGACCGCCTCCCCCCGGCGCCTCGCCGGCGGCGCCGCGGCGGCGAGGCCGCTCGAACGGCGCGGCGCCGCTCACCGCGCGGGCGTCAGCGAGCCAGGCGCTCGAGGACGGGGCGCATGCGCGCGAGCGCCTCGCGGAGGTTCGCCTCCGAGGTGGCGTACGAGAGGCGCAGGTAGCCCTCGCCGTACCGGCCGAATGCGGTGCCGGCGAGCACGGCCACGCCGGCCTCGTCGAGCAGCGCGCCGGCGACCTCCGCTGAGGACCGGCCGGTGCCGGTGATGTTCGGGAAGGCATAGAAGGCCCCGCGCGGGCGCGCGCACCGGACGCCGGGCAGCGCGTTCAGGCCCTCCACCACGATGTCGCGGCGCCGGCGGAACTCCGCGACCATGGCGGCGACCGGGGTCTGGTCGCCCTCCAGGGCCGCGATGCCGGCCAGCTGCACGAAGGAGGCGGTGCACGACGCCGAGTTCACCATGAGCCGCGTCACGTGCTCGGCCAGGGGGGGCGGCATCACGCCGTAGCCGAGCCGCCAGCCCGTCATGGCGTACGACTTCGAGAAGCCGTCCAGCAGGATGGCCAGGTCGCGCATGCCGGGCATGCCCATGAACGACACGAACTCGCCCTCGTAGAGGAACTGCCGGTAGATCTCGTCGGTGAGGAGCGGGATGCGGCGCTCGGCCGCGATGGCGGCGATGCGCTCGACCTGCGCGCGCTCGAGCACGCCGCCGGTGGGGTTCTGCGGCGAGTTGACGATGATGAGCTTCGTGCGCGGGCCCACGCTGTCCTGGAACACGTCCATGTCGAAGTTGAAGCCGGTCTCCTCGCGCAACGGGATCGGCACCGGCGTGGCGCCGGCGAACTCGATCACGGACTCGTAGATCGGGAAGCCGGGGTTCGGATAGATGACCTCGTCGCCGGCGCCGGCCAGGGCCAGGATCGTGAAGAACATGATCGGCTTGGCGCCGGGCGTGACGACGACCTCCTCGGGCGCCACCGGCACGCCGCGGGTGAGGCCCACGTGCTTGGCGACGGCCTCGCGCAGCTCCGGCAGCCCCGCCGAGGGCCCGTAGTGCGTGGCGCCGGCGTCGAGGGCCTGCTTGGCGGCGTCCTTGATGTGGACCGGCGTGTCGAAGTCCGGCTCGCCGATCTCCAGGTGGACGATGCTGCGGCCCTGCCGCTCGAGCGCCCTGGCGCGCGCGAGCACCTCGAAGGCCGACTCGGTGCCGAGCCGCGACATCCGCTTCGCGAATTCCATCGGATCTCCTCGTCCCGGCGCCCGGGACATCAGCGGCCGCGCCCGGTGCGGCGGCCTCGCCACCAGTGATCGGCCGGACGATCCGCCGCCGATCCTGGCGCGCTCGGCCGGGCGGCGCCCGGGGCTCCGGCGGATTATATATGGTCCATGGAGTTCGTCGTCGTCCCCGGCGGCGGGTTCACCATGGGATGGTCGCAGGGCCTTCCATGCGAGCGGCCGCCGCACGTGGTGACGGTCACGGCGTTCCTCATCGCGCGCGCCCCGGCCACGAACGCCGAGTACGCCGGGTACCTGGCGGCCACCGGCGCGGCGCCGCCGGCGTTCTGGGGGCGTTCGGGGTTCGACGACCCCCGCCAGCCGGTGGTGGGCATATCGTGGGACGAGGCCCGCGCCTTCGCCGCGTGGCGCGGGGCCCGCCTGCCCACGGAAGCCGAATGGGAGCGGGCCGCGCGCGGGGGTCTCGACGGCGCGCGCTATCCGTGGGGCGACGAGCGTCCGGCGCGCGCCCCCGGCGGCCTGCCCGCCGTCGGCGCCACCCCGACCAACACCCTCGGCCTCACCGACCTCTCCGGCGTGTGCCACGAGTGGTGCGCCGACTGGTTCGACGACGACTACTACGCGCGCTCGCCGGCGCGCGATCCGGCGGGCCCGCGGACGGGGACGCGGCGCGTGAGCCGCGGCGGCGCCTGGCGCCACGCCGACCCGTGGAGCCCGGTGGCCCACCGCTCGTCGCTGCCGCCGCATCTGCGGTACTCGGACTACGGCGTCCGGCTGGCTCGCGACCTGCCGTAGGGCTACAATTCGGCCCGAGTTCACGATGGCGCGTCCGGACGGCCCGATGGTGCGAGAAGGGATCATCGCCGGCGTGATCGGCGCGGCCGTCGTCGCCGTCTGGTTCTTCGTGTTCGACCTGGCCCGCGGCCGGCCGCTGCTCACGCCCGCCCTCCTCGGCACGATCGTCTTCCAGGGCGTCGGCTCGCCCGCCGACGTCGTGCCCACGTTCGGCACGGTGCTCGGCTACACGGTCGTGCACCTCGCGGCGTTCGTGGCCTTCGGCATCATCGCCGCCGCCGTGATCGCCGCGAGCGAGCAGGAGCCCTCGCTGGTCGTCGCCGTGGTCATCCTGTTCGTCTGCTTCGAGACGTTCTTCCTGGGGCTGGTGAGCGTCCTCGGTCAGTCCGTGATGGGCGCGCTCGTCTGGTGGGCCATCCTCGTCGGCAACCTCCTGGCCGCGGTGGCCATGCTCTGGTACTTCCTGCTGCGCCACCGCACGCTGCCCGGCGTCCTGGTCGGCTCCTGGGGTCGCGTCCTGGGCGAGGGCATGATCGCCGGGCTGCTGGGCGCGGCGACCGTGGCCGTGTGGTTCCTGGTGGTGGACTTCGTCCAGGGCGAGCCGCTGCAGACGCCGAACCTGCTCGGCATCGCGTTCCTGCGCGCCGAGCCCGGTCCGACGGCCATCCTGCTCTATTCCCTGGCGCACGCCGTGGCCTTCGTGGCCTTCGGCGTGGTGGCCTCGGTGCTGATCGCCGGCGCCGAGCGCGACCCCATGTTCGTGTTCGCGCTCGTGATCCTCTTCACCGCGTTCGAGATCCTCTTCATCGGCGCCCTGCTCATCGGCGGCCGCTGGCTGCTCGACGAGCTGCCCGCCTGGCAGGTCCTGGTCGGCAACGTCCTGGCCTCGGCCGTGATCCTCGCCTACTTCTTCAAGAGCCATCGCGGCCTCGCCCGCCGCATGGGCGAGGCATGGGTCGAGGAGGACTGACCGGCCTTCACCCCGGGGTCCCTGTCGAAACTCTTTACGATCCAGGGCGGCCCCTGCCGAGTCCATGAAGTGAGCCCGCGATTTGTAATTCTTGCTCTCCTTGGCCTGGAACGTGCTTTTCCAACACGCCTGGAGGGTTCGATTGCCACTATGAAAGGGTTTGTGCGCCGGCTCGCCGTATTGCTGGTCGTCCTGGGCCTCGGCGTCTCGATCATTCCAGCGCCGACCGAGGCCGTGATCATCACGAGCAGCAACGGCTTGCTGTCGGCCTCCGTCTCGTTCACCGTGGACGCGTCCAACAACCTCGTCGTGACGCTGACGAACACGTCCGCGGCTGACGTGCTGGTCCCGTCCGAGGTGCTGACCGCGGTCTTCTTCGACCTGGCCGGGGTCGGCGCCCTGACGCCCATCTCGGCGGTGCTCACCGGCGGCAGCGTGGTCCTCTACGACGCCCAGCCGGCGGGGGGGAACGTCGGCGGCGAGTGGGGTTACGCCTCGGGTCTCGCCGGCGCGCCGCTGGGCGCCACCGAAGGCATCAGCAGCACCGGCCTGGGGCTGTTCGGTCAGCCCAACTTCAACGGGCCGAACCTGGCGCCCCCCGACGCGCTCGACGGCCTGCAGTACGGGATCGTCTCCGCCGGCGACGACGACGCGACTGGCAACGGCGGCATCACCGGCAGTGGGGGCCTGATCAAGAACTCGGTGACGTTCACCCTCTCGGGGCTGCCGAGCGGCTACTCGCTGACGGACTCGAGCATCAGCAACGTGTTCTTCCAGTACGGGACGTCGCTCGAGGTCCCGGCCCCGGCGACGATCACCCTGGTCGGCCTGGGCCTGCTAGGCGCCGCGGCGATCGGGCGACTGAGGCGCTTCAGGCGCAAGAAGTAGGCCCGCCAGCCCGAGCCGGGTTTCGCGTTCTTCCCCGGTGTCACTCTCCTTGACTACCAGACCGCCTCGGGCAGCGGCAGCCCCTGCAGGGCGTCGGCGGGCAGCGGCGACGGCGGGGTGACGCCGAGGCGGTCCGCCAGGTCGTAGAGCTGGCGCAGGTGCTGGCCGGCGTGCCAGGTCGTGCGCTCCAGAAGCTCGTGAGCCGACTGGGGGCCGTAGTACACCTGCACCACCCGGGCATACTCGGCGGCCGGGGCCCCCTCGAACCAGCCTGAGAGCCGCGCCCGGACCAGCGCGCCGTACGCGCCCAGCGCGTGGCCGTCGGCCATCGTGTCCGGCGCCGTCTCCTCGAACCAGCCCCGGGGCAGCTCGCCCCGGTCCATCGCATCCGGGAAGGACAGCGCGACGCGGAACAGGTGGTAGCCCAGGTCCCGGATCGTCCGCGTCCGCTCGGGCGGCACGAAGTCGAGCAGCGCGCCGGGCACGCCGCGCAGCAGGCCCTCGGCGGCACCCAGCACGCGATCGAGGCGCCGCGCCAGCTCGGCCGGCGCCAGCTTGACGTTCTCCTCGTACGGCACGCCGAGCAGCGCGGCGTACGCCGGCGGGTTCCAGCCGTGGGCCACCCGATCGCCGAGCGCCAGAGCGGGCAGGCCGGGGACGCCGAGGCGGCGCAGGTCGTCCATCCCGGACGGGTTGGCCTGGACGTCGATGGGGTCGACCGCGACCCCCCAGGACGAGAGGAGCTCCCTCGTCTTGGAGCAGGAGGATCAGCCGGGCCGGTAGTAATAGCGTGGCTTCATCATCGCCCCCTGAAGGCCGGCACCTGCTTGGCGGCGAACGCCGCGACGCCGGCCCGGAAGTCCTCGGTGCGGCCGCTGGCCGCGATGGCCTGGGCCTCCAGCTCCATCTGCGTCTCCAGACTCTCCCAGGTCGACTGGTGGAACAAGCGCTTGGCGCCGCCGAAGGCGCGGGTCGGCCCCTGGGCCAGCTCGAGCGCGAGCGCCTGCGCCGCCGACGCCAGCTCGGCGTCGGGCACCACCCGCGTCACCAGCCCCCACTCCACCGCCTCGCGCGCGGACAGCACCCGGTTGGTGAAGTACAGCTCCATGGCCCGGCGCAGGCCGACCAGGCGCGGCAGGAAGTAGGACGACGAGCCGTCGGGGGTGGCGGCGATCTTCGAGTACGCCATCGTGAAGCGCGCCGACTCGGCGGCCACGACGATGTCCCCCGCGAGGGCGAAGCTCAGCCCGCCGCCGGCGGCGACGCCGTTGACGGCCATGATCACGGGCTTGTCGCTGCGGGCCAGCCGCGAGACGGCGCCGTGCAGGTACGTGGTGAGCTCCTTGACCAGCGCGCCGATACGGCCGAGGTTGTCGGCGAAGTCCTTGACGTCGCCGCCGGCGCAGAAGGCCTTGCCCCGCCCGGTGATGACCACGCAGCGCACGTCGGGATCGTCGTCGACTTCCAGGACGGCCTGGAAGATCTCGCGGCCGAGCGCCAGGCTCAGCGCGTTGTAGGCGTCGGGCCGGTTCAGCGTCAGCGTCGCCACCTGGTCGCGACGTTCCAGGAGCAGGTGCTGGTAGGCCATCAGGCATCCTCCGAGAGATTCATCGGCCGCGCGCCGCGGCGACCTGCGCGAGGGCCGTCTTGACGTCCTCGATGCGGAGCGGCTTGGGCAGGATCCCGTCGACGCCGTGCGCCCGCTGCTCGATGACCGGCACCTCGACGCCGAAGCCGGTGACGAGGAAGACCGGCACGTCCGGGGCGCTGGCCTTCACCGCCACCGCGACCTGCCACCCCGAGACGCCCGGCATGGCGAGGTCCGTGAACACCACGTCGAAGCGCTCGGCGCGCACCAGATCGACGGCGGCGGTGCCGTCGGTGACGACGACGGCCTGGTGGCCGAGGGCTTCCAGCGTGTCGCCGAGGACGGCGCCGACGGTCTCCTCGTCGTCGACCACCAGGCAGCGCAGGGCGACGGCGGGCGCGCCGGTCGCCGGACCGGCGACCACCGGGGTCGGGTCCACGGCGTGGCTCGGCGGGAAGCTCAGGCGGAAGGTCGCGCCGCGCCCGGGCTCGCTGTCCACCGTGATCGAGCCGCCGTGGCGGGCCACGATGCCGTACGTCATGGACAGGCCGAGCCCCGTGCCCCGGGGGCCCTTGGTGGTGAAGAAGGGGTCGAAGATCTTGTCGCGGACGTCGGCGGGGATGCCGACGCCGGTGTCGGCCACCGTCACCTCCACCCGCCGGCCGGCCATGCGCGTGGCGAGCGTGAGCGCGCCGCCCTCGGGCATCGCGTCCACGGCGTTGAGGATCAGGTTGGTCATCGCCTCCCGCAGCTCGGCGGGGTCGCCGGCGATGGGCAGCACGCGCTCGAGCGAGGTGCGCACGTCGATGGCGAGCCCGCGCCCCATCGCCTCCTCGCGCCAGCGCGACTGGGTGATGTCCAGGGCGTCCCGGACGACGTCGCGCAGGTCCACGGAGACCTTCGGCTGATCGCGCCGCACGCGGGCGAAATCTTGAAGTCGCCGGACCGTCTGGGCGCCGTCCAGCGCCGACCGCTCGATGACCTCGAGCCACCGGCGCAGCTTCGGGTCCTCGACGTGCCGCAGGACGAGCTGGGTGCGGCCCAGGATGGCCGCCAGCAGGTTGTTGAAGTCGTGGGCCACGCCCGACGCCATCTCGCCGAGCGCCCGGAGCTTCTCCGTGCGGACCAGGTGGTCCTGGGCGGCGGTGAGCTCGCTGTACGCGCGCGTGCGCTCCTCGTACAGGCGCGCGCTGCGCAGCGCCAGGGCCGCCAGGTCGGCGATGCTGCCGAGCAGCCGCTCGTCGCCGTCCGTGAACGGCCGGGCCTCGCGGCTGGCCGTCAGCACGCCCAGCGTCCCGGCGCCGGCCCGCAGCGGCGCGCCGACCCAGTAGCGCGGCCCGCCCCCGGGCGGCAGCGCGAGCCCGCGGCGCGCGCACTCCGCCCCGTAGTCGTCCGTCCGGAACGTCCGCCCGGTGTCCACGACGACCGAGGCGAGGCCCACGGAGCGCGGGTACCGGGCGGGCACCGAGACGTCGGCGCCGCCCATGACGCGCAGGACGACCTCGAACTCGCCGGTCCGCTCGTCGAGCAGCAGGACGACGATCTTGTCGGCGCCGAGGACCCGCAGCACGTTGGCCCGGACGGTGTCGAGCAGGGCGGCATGGTCGAGCTGCCCGGTCACCGCGCGCGACAGCTCGTGCAGGACGGACAGCTCCTCCACCTGGCGCCGGTTCTCCTCGAACAGCCGCGCCTGCTCGATGGCCACCCCGGCCTGGCCGGCGATGGCCTCCATCAGCGCCAGGTCGCGATCGGTGAACGTCCGGGGCCGCTCCCACCAGACGGCGACGAAGCCACCGATCACGCGGTCGTGGCCGCGGACCGGGGCGAACAGCTGGCTGCGGTGCGGGAAGGCCTCGAGCAGGGAGCGCGGGATGCGCGGGTCGCCGGCGGCGTCGCTCGCGAAGACGGGGCGGCCCTGGCGCACGGCCTCGGCGTAGAAGGCGTGCTCCACGATCGACAGCCGCAGCGCCCGGGCCTCGGCGACCCGGGGCACCCGATAGCCGGCCACCGGCGCCATCCACTCGCCGCTCGCGTCCAGCATCCACACGCCCACGGTGTCGGCGCCGACGGCGCCGACGATCTGGCGCATGAACTGCCGGAGCAGCGGGTCGAGATCCAGGGTCGACGAGAGCGCGCGGCTCACGGCCAGGAGCGTCTCCGTCTCCCGCAGCCGCTCTTCGCGCTGGCGCGCCAGCGCGGCGTTGTCGAGGGCGAGGCCGATCTGCGCGGCCACGCCCTCCACCAGCCGCGCCTCGGCCGGCTCCACGGCGCGGCCCGGCCGCGTCCACACGAGGAACAACCCGCCGTTGGTCTCGCCGCGCACGCGAGCCGCGGCGAACAGCACGGAGTGCGCCGGCAGCCGGGCGGCCCAGGCGGCGTCGAAGCGGGGATCGGCGGCGGGATCCGCGCTCCACACGACGCCGCCGGTGGCGGCCGCGTCGCGGACGAACGGCAGGCGCGCCAGGACGATCGGCGCCTGCTCGAGCAGCTCCCGGAGCGCCGGTGGCACGTGGTAGCCGGCCACGGGACGCAGCGCCACGCCGGCGTCGTCCAGCATGCACACCGCGGCCGCGTCGGCGCCGGTGACGCGGGCCACCTCGCGCGCCATGCGCCGCATGCCCTCCTCCACCGGCGCCGGCCGGGACAGGGCATGGCTCACGGCGAGCAGCGTCGTCGTCTCGCGCAGCCGTTCCTGCGCCTGGGCGTAGAGGCGCGTGTTCTCGAGGGCCAGGGCCAGCTGGCCGGCGATGGCGGTGGCCCGGCTCACCTGCCAGTCCTGGAACGGCGTCACCCGCTCGGTGTAGTCCAGCGTGAGGACGCCGATCACGTGGTCCTGGCGGATCAGGGGCACGACCATGTAGGACTTGTGCCCGAAGACGTCGATCCACTCCCGCGGCAGCTGGTCCGTGGTGGTGGCGTCCTCGATGATCACGGGCCGGCGCGTCTCCAGCGCCCGCGCCTGGGCCGGCACCTCGCGCGGCGCGTACGGGGGCATGGAGACGAAGGCCTCCCACATGGCGGGCTCGCGCCGGCCGTCGGCGAACTGCGACATGAGCGGGACCACGCGGTCACCGTCCCACAGCTCGAGCGTGCTGCGGTCCACGCCACAGACCTGGGCGATCTTGATGGTGGCGCGCTTGAGGAGCTGTCGTGGATCGAGGGTGGAGTTCAGGATCTCGGCCACCTCGAGCAGCGCCCGCGTCTCCTCGAGGCGCCGCCGGGTCTCGGCGTAGAGCCGCGCGTGCTCGAGGGCCACCGCGGCCTGCGCCACGAAGCTGTCCAGGAGAGCCTCGTCGTCGGCGTCGAAGTCGAGCGGGCGCCGGACGCCGAGCGCCAGCACCCCCAGCAGCGCGCCCTGCAGCACGATCGGCACGGCGCGGAAGCCGACGATGCCGGCGGCCCGGGCCCACCCGGTCGCGCGGAAGCGGTCGCTCGTCGTCGCGTCCGGCACGTCGATGGTGCGGCGCTCGGCCGCGGCCTGCCCGACGGCGCCCTCGCCGAAGGCCAGCCGTGTGATCGGCGACTCGACGGCCGCGACGGCGTCGGACACGGCGCTGAACGTCAGCGTGCGCGCCGCCTCGTCGGCCACCCAGATGGCGACGAAGGCGTCCATGAGCTCGGAGGCCGCCCGCGCGATGGCGTTGAGGACCTCGGCGGTGTCCAGCGACGAGGAGACCAGGCGGTTGACGTCGGAGAGCGTGCGCAGGCGCGCGGCGCGGGCCTCCACCTCCCGGCGGCGGCGCTCGGCCTCCTCGTGGAGCCGGGCGTTGTCCAGGGCCAGCGCCGCCTGGTCGGCGAAGGCGCGGGCCAGCGACACCTCGCGCTCGGTGAACGCGTGGCGGTCGGCGTGGGCGACCAGCAGCACGCCGATCGTGCGGCCCTTCGCGGTGAGGGGCACGGCGAGCGCGGAGTGGTGTCCCCGCTCGGCGATCCACTCCCGCAGATCGCCGTCGAGGGTGAGCCCGGCATCGTTCAGGATGTCGGCCGACCACACCGGCCGGCCCTCGACGATGGCGCGCCCGGCCAGCCCCGTCCCCGGCGGCTGCACGTGGCCCGGCTCGAGGTGGGCGCCGTCGGCGCCGTGCCAGGCGACCACGACCAGGCTGCCGTCCGGCGCGAGCAGGCGCAGCCCGGCCGAGTGGGCCGACAGCAGCGCGACGACGCTGTCGACGATGCGCGCCCCCACCGCCGACACCTCGAGGCTCTCCGTGAGCGTGCGCGCCACGCGGGCCAGCTCCTCGGCCTCGTGCCGGCCGCGCCGGGCCTCGGCGTGCAGGCGCGCGTTCTCGAGGACGATCGCCGCCTGGTTGGCGAAGCTCTCGAGCACGGACAGGTCGTCGGCCGAGAACGGCGCCGCCTCGGCGCCGCGCCGCGACATGCTGAGCACCCCGAGCAGCCGGTCGGCAGCCACCAGCGGCTGCGCCATCACGCGCGTGGTCCCGACGGCGATGAAGGCGGGCAGCGCGAGCGGCGAGGCGGCGTAATCGTTCAGGAGCTTGCCGCGGCGCTCGGCGGCACACGCCCCGGAGACGCCGGCGCCGAGCGCCAGCGTGCCGTCGCCGACGGGCTCGCCCAGCCAGGCGGCGCGGACCATGGTGCCGCCGTCGCCCAGCAGGTAGATCGTCCCGTGGCCCGAGAAGAGCCGGCTGGCGCTCTCGACGATGAGGTGCAGCAGGCGGTCGCGGTCCAGCTCCGCGGCCAGCACGCGCTCCACCGCCGCCAGCGCCTCGAGCTGCGAGCGGCGCGCCCTCTCCAGCGAGAAGAGCCTGGCGTTCTCGAGCGCGAGCGCCGCCTGGTCGGCGAAGGCCCGCGCCAGCCGCACGTCCTCGTCGGTGAACTCCCGCCCCGTGCGGTCGCCGACGGCGAGCGCGCCCAGCACGCGCTCGCCGGCCAGGAGCGGCACCGCGATGAGCGCCCGGTGGGTGGCGGCCTCGATCGCCGCCCTGGCGGCGTCCTCGTAGGCCAGGCGCGGATCGGACAGCACGTCGGCCGTGACCGCCGGCCGGCGCTCGGCCATGGCCAGGCCCACCACGCCGTGGCCGGCCGGCAGGCGGCGCGTCCAGTGGAAGCTGCTGCCCACGTCGCGCGAGATGGTGACGGCCACCAGCGCGCCGGACTCCGCCTCGACGCCGTAGAGGGCGGCCGAGCGGGCGCCCAGCAGGGCGCCGACGCTGTCCACGATGCGCTGCGCCACCACGTCGGGATCGAGCGCCTCCGACAGCAGCCGCTCGACGTCGGCCAGCCCCGCCATCCGCTCGGCGTGCCGCGCCGCCTCGCCGAACAGCCGCGCGTTCTCCAGCGCCACCGCGGCCTGGTTGGCGAACGCCTGGATCAGACGGACGTCCTCCGCGTCGAACAGGCGCTCCTCGCGGTCGGCGACGACCAGGCCGCCGATGACCCGGTCGCGGATCGTGAGCGGCAGCGCGACGGCGCTGCGGTGAACGCCGGCCTCCACCGTCGCCCGCGCCTCGTCGCTCAGGGTGATCCGGGGGTCGGTCAGGATGTTGGTGCTCACGATGGGGCGTCGCTCCCGCACGGCGAGCCCCACCGCGCCATGGCCGGCCGGGAGCCGGAGGTTCCACCGCGTCGACCCGGCCACCGACAGCGCGACCAGGTCCTCGCGCGCGGGGTCCAGGCGGTACACGCCGGCCGCGTGGGCCTGCACGAGCACGCGCAGGCTGTCGGCGATGCGCTGCGCGACGACGTCGGGCTCCAGCGTCTCGGCGAGCAGCCGCTCGACGTCGGCCAGCGCCGCCATGCGCTCGGCGTGGCGGCTGGCCTCGCGGAACAGCCGCGCGTGCTCGAGGGCCAGCGCGGCCTGCCCGGCGAACGCCTCGGCCAGCGTGCACTGGCGCGCCGTGAAGGGGCGGCGGGCGCTGAACACCAGGACGCCGATGATGCGGTCGCCTGCCCGCAGCGGCACGCCGAGGATGTGGCCATAGCCCAGCCGCTCGTCGGCCAGCCGGTGCTCGGGGATCAGGTCGGCCACGTCGCCGACCGCGGCGACCATCGTGCGGCCCTCGCGCACGACGAGACCGGAGAAGCTCTGGCCGATCCGGATGCGCGGCCGCAGCATGGTCTCGGCCGCCGTTCCGGCCAGCCCGGCGATGACCAGCTCGTCGCCGTCGACCAGGCGGAAGCCGGCATTGTCGACGTCGAGCAGCCGCGCCGCCTCCTCGGCGATGCCCTGCAGGAGGGCCTCGGTGGACTCGGCACCGGCGATGCGCTTGTTGATCTCCAGCAGCGCGGCGAGCTGGTCGCGGTCCCGGGCCTGCTCGGTGAAGCGCCGGGTGTTCTCGATGGCCGCCGCCGCGTGGGCGGCCAGGCACTGCACGAGCGCGACCTCGTCCTCCGTGAAGCGGTGGGGCGCCCGCGTGGCGATCGTGAGCGCGCCGAGCACGCGGTCCTCGACCAGGAGAGGGGCGCCGGCGAACGACACCAGGCCCTCGGCGCGCACGCGGTCGGCGTTGCGCACCCGGGGGTCGGCGGCCAGGTCCGCCACGATCGTGGGCGCCGGCGAGCCGATGACCACGCCGACGAGCCCCTCGCCGGCCGCGAAGCGCTGCAACCCGCCGGCCGCGCCGGCGCCGGCGTGGGCGGCCAGCGCCACGGTGGCGCCGTCCTGGTCCAGCAGCCACACGCGCGCCTCGTGCGCGCCGAAGATCGCCGCCGCGGCGTCCACGACGCGCTGCAGGACGGTCTCGAGCGCGGCCGCCGACGTCAGCGTGCGGCTCAGGTCCGTGAGGGCCTCGAGACGCCGGCTGCTGTCGCGCGCCACCGTGGCCAGCGCGCTGCGGGCGGCCGCGGCCCCGAACTGCTCGGCGACCGCGGTCAGCATGCGGAGGATCTCCGCCGAGGGCGCCCGGCGGCCCCGGGACAGCAGGACGATCACGCCCCAGGGGGCGCCGGCCGACGTCACCGGCACGGCGATCTGCAGTCGCCGGCCCGTCGCGCGGGCGAGCGCCCTGACGTCCGGTTCGAGGAGCGGCGAGCGCCGCAGATCGGTCACGACCGGGCGCCCGCGCCGGAGCGCCTCGCCGGCGTGGCTGGCCCCCACCGGACGCGCGCCGAGCCGCGTCATCTCCGCCGCCGACATGCCGCGCTGGGCCACCGGCGTGAGCAGGTCGCCGGTCAGCCGGAGGACGGCGCCGGCCTCGAGCCGCGTGAGCGCGCAGGCGGCGCGCAACAGCTCCGCGGCCGTCGTGGGCACGTCCGCCCCGCTGGCCGCCGCGCGCGTCGCCTCGTAGAGCGTGTCGAGCTGCCTCGGCCCGGCGGCTGCGCCATCGCCGCCGCGATCCCGGCGCGTGATCCACGCCGCGGCCGCCACGGCGGCGATGCCGGCCGCCAGCGCGGCGCCGAGCCCGAGCCAGAGTGGCGCCCGCGGCTCGCGGGCGGCCGGCACGGCCGCCCACAGCACGCCGTCACGCCCGAGCGGCCGCAACGCCCACGGGCGGCCCGCGATGTCGACGACGCCGGCTCGCGCCGCGGCCAGCCAGCCGGCCTGCGGCGCCGCCCCGTGCGTCGTGCCGAGCAGCCGGTCGCCGGCCACGGCGACGACGACGGGACGGCCCGGCGCCGTGGCCAGCCGCCGCCCCAGACGCTCGAGCCGCCGCCCCACGGCGACGACGCCGACCGTCGTGTCGCCCTGCCAGCGCACGGAGGCCAGGCCGAGCAGCCAGGCGCGGCCGTCGAGCACGCGCACGGCGGCCGTCGGCGCGGCCGGGGGCACCAGGTCGGGAATGGCGACGGGCGGCAGCGCCGGCACCTGGAGCAGCGTGGCGCCGCCGGCGTCGACGAGGACGAGCAGGTCGGCGAGGCCCTCCATCGTGAGGGCCAGCATGCGCGGGGAGACGCCACGGGCCAGCGCGGCCCAGTCGCCCCGCATGGAGCCGTCCACGACGCCGGCGTCGCGCGCCAGCACGCCGGCCTCGCGCACGAGGGCCTGGGCTTCCTCCTCGACGGCGGCCCCCGCGGCGCCCACCGCCTCGGCGAGGCGGGCCTCCTCGCGCGACGCGGCCTGCCGGAGGAGCGCGGCGGCCCCGACACCCCAGAGGGCGACGAGGACGACCACGACCGGGGCCAGCCGCGCGAGCAGGGCCAGGGCCGGACCGCTCCTCAGCGGCGCTCGCCGATCCGGTGGAGCTTCAAGAGGTTCGTCGTCCCGGTGACCCACATCGGCGAGCCGGAGATGATGACGATCACGTCGTTGGTGCGCACCGAGCCGTCGCCGAGCAGGGTCGCCTCCACCTCCTCGATCATCTCGTCGGTCGTCTCGACCTTGCGGATGAGCCGCGACGACACGCCCCAGCAGAGGGCCAGGCGGCGCTGCACCTCGACGAACGGCGTCAGGGCGATGATGGGCACGGCCGGGCGCTCCTGCGAGATCAGCCGCGCCGAGAAGCCGGACTGCGTGAAGGCGACGATGGCGCGCGCGCCGAGGACCTGCGCGGCGGTGGCCGCGGCGTCGGAGATGGCCTCCGGGAAGCCGACGCCGACCCGCTCCTCGCGACGCCGCCGCCGGGTCTCGTCGCTCAGCACGGCGCGCTCGGCCCGCTCGGCCACCCGGGCCATGACCTCGACCGCCTCGACGGGGTAGCGGCCGGTGGCCGTCTCCGCCGAGAGCATGATGGCGTCGGCGCCGTCGAAGATCGCCGTCGACACGTCGGAGACCTCGGCCCGGGTCGGTCGCAGGTGCGTGACCATGGACTCGAGCATCTGCGTGGCGACGATCACCGGGACCTTGGCCGCCCGGGCCTGGCGGATGACCTCCTTCTGGATGTGCGGCACCTCCTCGAGCGGCACGTCCACGCCGAGGTCGCCCCGGGCCACCATGACCGCGTCGACCATGGTGAGGATGCCGGGCAGGTTGGCGACGATCTCCTGGCGCTCGAGCTTGGCCACGATGGGCAGGTCGGCCCCCTGGTCGCGCAGGAACTTCCGCACCTCGGCGATGTCGGCGGCCGACCGCACGAACGACACGGCCACGAAGTCCACGCCCTGCCGGATCCCGACCTTCAGGTCCTCGCGGTCCTTGTCGGTGAGGCACGACACGGGCAGCGGCACGTGGGGCAGCGAGATGCCCTTGTGGTCGCTGAGGCGCCCACCGGCCACCGCGCGGCAGCGCACCTCGCCGTCCGCGACCTGCTCGACCCGCAGCTGGATCAGGCCGTCGTCCATCCAGATCTGGTCGCCCGGCCGCACCTCCTTCAGGTACTCGGGGTGGGTGACGCTCGCCCGCTCGGCGGTGCCGACGACGGGCCGGGCCGTGAGCGTGAACGTCTGGCCGGGCTCGAGGTCGACCCGCCCGCCGCCGCCCACGCCGAAGGTGCCCAGGCGGATCTTCGGCCCCTGCAGGTCCTGCAGCACCGCGACCGGCCGTCCCCAGCGCTCCTCGCCCTGGCGCAGACGGCGGATGACCTCGGCGTGCTCGGCGTGCGTGCCGTGCGAGAAGTTGACGCGCGCGACGTCCATGCCCGCGGCCACCAGACGGTCGAGCTGCTCCGGCCCGGCGCTGCCCGGCCCGATCGTGCACACGATCTTGGTGCGGCGCATCGAGTCCTCCCGGCGCTCAGCCGCGCGCCAGCGCCGGCCTCAGGAACTGGCCCGTGTACGAGCGGTCGGCCTGGCCGGCCAGCGCCTCGGGGGGGCCCGCCGCCACCACGCGCCCGCCCTCGTCGCCGCCCTCGGGCCCGAGGTCCACGATCCAGTCGGCCGTCTTGATGACGTCCAGGTTGTGCTCGATGATCACCACCGTGTTGCCGGCGTCGACGAGCCGCGTCAGCACGTCGAGCAGCCGCTGGATGTCGGCGAAGTGCAGCCCCGTCGTCGGCTCGTCCAGGATGTAGAGCGTGCGGCCGGTCGCCCGCCGCGACAGCTCGGTCGCCAGCTTGACCCGCTGGGCCTCGCCGCCGGACAGCGTCGTCGCCGACTGCCCCAGGCGGATGTAATCGAGCCCCACGTCGTCGAGCGTCTGCAGCTTCGACCGGATCACCGGCACCGCGTCGAAGAACCCGAGCGCCTCCCGCACCGTCATGTCGAGCACGTCGGCGATGGACTGCCCCTTGTAGCGCACCTCGAGCGTCTCGCGGTTGTAGCGGCGGCCCTTGCAGACGTCGCAGGTCACGTACACGTCGGGCAGGAAGTGCATCTCGATCTTCACGAGCCCGTCGCCCTGGCACGCCTCGCAGCGGCCGCCCTTGACGTTGAACGAGAAGCGGCCGGGCTGGTAGCCGCGCATGCGCGCGTCCGGCGTGCGCGCGAAGAGCGTCCGGATGAAGGTGAACACGCCCGTGTAGGTGGCCGGGTTCGAGCGCGGCGTCCGGCCGATGGGCGACTGGTCGATGTCGATCACCTTGTCCAGGTGCTGGGCGCCCTCGATGCGGTCGTGCCGCCCCGGCCGGTCCTGCGCGCGGTGCAGCATCTGGGCGAGGCCCCGGTACAGGATGTCGTTCACCAGCGTCGACTTGCCCGACCCGCTCACGCCGGTGATGCAGGTGAACGTCCCCAGCGGGATCCTGACCGCCTCGCCCTTGAGGTTGTGCTCCCGGGGATTGTGCACGGTGAGCCAGGCCCCGGTGCCCTTCCGGCGCGCCGGCGGCACCGGGATCGTGAGCGCGCCCGAGAGGTAGCGGCCGGTGAGCGAGGCCGGGTTGGCCATGATCTCGTCCGGCGTGCCCACCGCGACGACGTGACCGCCGAGCTCGCCGGCCCCGGGCCCGAGGTCGACGACGAAGTCCGCGGAGCGGATGGTCTCCTCGTCGTGCTCCACGACGAGCACGGTGTTGCCCAGGTCCCGCAGCCGCTTGAGCGTGTCGAGCAGCCGGCGGTTGTCCCGCTGGTGCAGGCCGATGGAGGGCTCGTCGAGGATGTAGAGCACGCCGACCAGGCTGGAGCCGATCTGCGTGGCCAGCCGGATGCGCTGGCCCTCGCCGCCCGACAGCGTGCCGGCCGGGCGGTCGAGCGTCAGGTAGTCGAGCCCCACGTCGTGCAGGAAGCCCAGCCGCTCGCGGATCTCCTTCAGCACGCGGCGGGCGATGAGCGTCTCGCGCTCGGACAGGGCGAGGCCGGCGAAGAAGGCCGCGGCGTCCTTGATGGTGAGGCGGACCACGTCGGCGATCGAGCGGCCGCCGACCCTGATGCCGAGCGACGCCCGGCGCAGGCGGGACCCGCCGCACTCGGGGCACGGGCGCTCGGCCATGAACTGCTCGATCTCCCGGCGGCCGTCCTCCGACGCCGTCTCGCGATACCGGCGCTCCAGCGTCCGCACGAAGCCCTCGAACCCGCCGTCGGGCTCACCGTGGAGGAGCACGTCGCGCACGGACTTGCGCAGGGCCTTCCACGGCGTGGCGAGATCGAACCGCAGGCGCCGGGCCAGCACGGCCAGCGTCTGGCGGAAGTACGTCGACTCGCGCCCCGCCCACGCCGCCAGCGCGCCCTCGGCGAGCGAGCGGTCGGGGTTCGGCACCAGCCGCGCCGGATCGATCTCGAACCGCGTGCCGAGGCCGGCGCACGCCTCGCAGGCGCCGTACGGGCTGTTGAACGAGAACATGCGCGGGGCGAGCTCGGGCAGCGACACCCCGCACTGCGCGCACGCCAGCCGCTCCGAGAACGTCATCACCGTGGCCGGCTCGGTCGCGGCCGCCGTGCGCGCCGCCCGGGGGGCGTCGCCGGCGCCGCCGTCCACGATTTCGACCTGGGCGACCCCGTCGGCCAGCCGCAGCGCCGTCTCGAGCGAGTCGGCCAGCCGCGACCCGAGGGTGTCGCGCGCCACCAGGCGGTCGACCACGACCTCGATGGTGTGCTTGCGCTTCTTGTCGAGCTCGATGTCCTCCGTCAGCTCGCGCACGGTGCCGTTGACGCGCACGCGCGTGTAGCCCTGGCGGCGGAGGTCGAAGAAGAGCTTCCGGTACTCCCCCTTGCGGCCCCGCACCACCGGCGCCAGCACCAGCAGCCGGGTGCCGGCGGGCAGCGCCAGCACCCGATCGACCATCTGCTGCACGGTCTGGGCGGAGATGACGCGCCCGCAGTCCGGGCAGTGCGGGATCCCGACCCGCGCGAAGAGCACGCGCAGGTAGTCGTAGATCTCGGTCACGGTGCCGACGGTGGAGCGCGGGTTGCGCGAGGTCGTCTTCTGCTCGATCGAGATCGCCGGCGAGAGCCCCTCGATGGAGTCGACCTCGGGCTTCTCCATCTGCTCCAGGAACTGGCGCGCGTAGGCCGACAGCGACTCCACGTAGCGGCGCTGCCCCTCGGCGTAGATGGTGTCGAAGGCCAGCGAGGACTTGCCGGAGCCGGAGAGACCGGTGAGCACGACGAGCTGGTCGCGGGGGATCTCGAGGTCGACGTTCTTGAGATTGTGCTCGCGCGCCCCGCGGATGACGATGCGGTCGCTCGCCATGAGCCTCTATTCTGTCAGCCCGGCCGGGCGCCAGCAACCATCACCGCGCCAGCGCGCGCGTGAGCCCCCACGCCAGCGGCGCCGCCCCCAGCGCGGGCCAGGCGCCGAGCGCCGGCACCCAGGCGTCGAGGCCGCCGACGCCGGCGGCGAGCGCCGCGAAGGTCAGCGCGCCGGCCGCGGCGCCGGCCGTGCGCGCGCGCGGGTCGGCGGCGGCGAGCGCCGGCGCGCCCCAGGCCGCCGCGGCAAGGCCCCAGCCGAGGGTCAGCCATCGCCAGGCGTCCCCGGCGGCGAGCGCCAGCCCGGCGGCGACCGCGACGGCGACGCCCCAGGCGAGCCGGCGCCGCGTCCGATCACCGCCGCCGAGGCCGCCCAGTCGCTCGCGGAGCGTGTCGGCCGCGGCGAGCAGCAGCGCCACGAGGCCGAGCGCCGCGCCGGCGACGACGAGCGGCGGCCAGGGCGCGGCGTCGAGCGCGAGCGGGACCCGCGCCAGCGCGCCGAGGGCGGGGGCACCGAGCATGACGTCGGGGCCGGCGAAGGCCGCGTACACGCCCCACGAGCCCGCCGCCATCGCCACCGCCGCCGTCGTCGGGGGCGCCAGGGCGGCGGCGACCGTGCCCGCCCGGGTGCGGGCGGCGAGGAGCAACCACGCGCCGCCCGTCATCGTCAGCAGCGCGCCCAGGAAGGCCATCAGGCCCGGCACGCCGCCGCGGGCGCGGCGCTCGGCCCATGCCGTGCCCGAGGGCGGTGCGCCCGGCACGCGCTGGCCCGCCTGCAGGCGGATGCGCGCGCCGGGCTCGAGGCTCAGCGCGTCGCCGGGACGGAGCTCCAGCGACTCGCCGCCGCCCAGGCGCCAGTCGCGCACGGTGGCATGACCGCCCTCGTGCTCCACGACCCGCCAGGTCGCCGCCCCGACCGCGGTCACGCGGTGCGCCTCGTCGAAGCGCAGCGTCGTCGGGGCGGCCAGCGCCGCTCCCTCGGTGACCCAGGCGCTCCGCGGATCGAGCACGATCGCCGGGCGCGCGGCCACCGACTGCCACGCCGTCCACGGCGCCAGGCCCACCCCGGCGCCGACACCGCCGACCGCGAGCAGCAGGCCCACGACCCCGGTGGCCAGGGCCAGAGCCCGGAGCGGCGCCCGCGACGGCGCCGCGAGCGGCGCGGCCGCGAGCGCCGCGGCGGCGAGGACCGCGGCGCGCCGGTCGACGCCGAGCGTGCGGGCCAGGCCGGCGGCCGCGGTGAGATCGGCGGCGAGCACGAGCGTCAGCGCCACGCCGCCGAGCGCGCGCGCGAGGCCACCGCCCGGCCGGGGCGCCGCGGGGGCGGCGAAGGCGACGAGCAGCGGCACCACGCAGGCCAGCAGCGTGAGCATCGGCGCCGCCGGATGTCCGGCGGCGACGTGGGCCACGACGGCGGCGACGAGGGCCGGGCCCGTCCAGCCGGCGAGGGCGCGCACCCGGGCGCCCGCGGCCGGCATCACAAGCATCGCGACGGCCGCGGCCACCGGAGGCCCGACCAGGCCGCCCAGCCACCAGCGCAGCGTGATGCCGCCCACGCGGACGACCCCGGCGTCGGGCAGCGCGGCCAGCAGCGCGGCGCCGGCCAGGACGACGAGCAGCATGGCGAGCCCGGCCCGGCGCGCGGCGGTCATGGGTGTCGCGAGGATTATAGCGACGGCATCGGGCGGGTCCCGGTGGAAAACACAGTATCCTGAAGCCGTTCGTCGAGGCGGAGGAACAGACATGGCACGCAAGCCAGCCAGGCGGGCCGCGACACGGCGGCCCGCGCGCGAGCGAGACGGCGCGCTGTCGCGGTACGAGCGCGCCCTGGTGGTGACGGCGCATCCCGACGACGCGGAGTTCGGCGCGGGCGGCACCGTGGCGCGCCTCGTGCGCCAGGGCACCCAGGTGGCCTACGTGATCGCCACCAACGGCAACAAGGGCTCGAGCGACCGCACGATGACCCCCGAGCGCCTGGCCGCCATCCGCGAGGTCGAGCAGCGCAACGCCGCGCGCGTGCTCGGCGTCGACGCCGTCACCTTCCTCGGCTACGACGACGGCGAGCTGGAGGACACGCGCGCCTTCCGCCTCGACGTCACGCGGGAGATCCGGCGGTGGCGGCCCGACCTCATCATCACGCAGAACCCGCACCGGACGACCAACCTGTACGGCTCGCACCGTGACCACCGCATCACCGCGGGCGTCGTCCTCGACTGCGTCTATCCCCTGGCGCGCGACCACATGGCGTTTCCCGAGCTGCTGCCCGACCACGAGCCGCACAAGGTCCGCGCCGTGCTGCTCATGCAGTGGGAGCGCCCCCGGGTGGTCGTCGACATCACCGAGACCATGGACCTGAAGCTGAAGGCGCTCGCCTGCCACGTGAGCCAGGTCGGCGACTTCGCCCGCGTGGAGGCCCGCGTGCGCGAGCGGGCCGCCGAGCTCGGGCGCCCACGCCGCTACGCGTACGCGGAGACCTTCGACCAGGTCCTGCTGCCCCGCTGAGAGGCCCGCCGCCCGCGGACTGCCGGGGTCGCGGGCGGCCTCGGCTACAATACGCCGCGTGACCCTCCGGTCTCGCGCCCTCCTGGCTCTCCTGCTGCTGGGCGCCGTCCTCTCCGGCCCGCCGGCCCGCGCCGACGTTCCGACGCCGGACGCCGCCTGGCTGGCGCGCCACGTGGAAGCCCTGGCGGCGCCGGCGATGGAGGGTCGCCTGTCGGGGACGCCGGGCGGCGAGCGCGCCGCGCGGTACCTGGCGCAGGCGCTGCGGGCCTACGGCCTCGAGCCCGGCGGCGACCAGGGCACCTTCTTACAATCCTTCGTGCTCTCGACGGGTACGCAGCTTGCACCGGGTAGCGTTCTTCGCGTCGAGGGCGGTGCGTCCCTGGAGCCGGGAGTCGACTGGACGCCACACGGGGGGTCGCCGACGGTCGAGGTCGTGGCTCCGGTGGTGTTCGCCGGCCACGGGCTGGTGGCGATCGACCGGAGCCACGACGACTACGCCGGCCGCGACGTGCGCGGCCGGATCGCCGTCGTCGAGGCCGGGGCGCCGGCCACCCTCGCCGGCTCGGGCGCCTCGCGGCTCGAGAAGCTGATCGCCGCGCGGGAGCGCGGCGCCGCCGCGGTCCTCGTCGTGGACGACGCGCTGCCGCCGCTGGAGCGGACCTCCACGCGGGTCGACATCCCGTCGGCGTCGGTGACGCGCGCGACGGCGCGAGCGCTGCGCGCGGCCGCCGGCGTTCCGGTCCGGCTCCGGGTCGCGCTGGCGTCGCAGCCGTGGTGGGCGGCCAACGTGATCGGCGTGCTGCCGGGCACGGATCCCGCGCTGGCCGGCGAGGCCATCGTCGTCGGCGCGCACTACGATCACCTGGGCGCCGCCGAGGCCCTGTACCCGGGCGCCGACGACAACGCCTCCGGCACCAGCGTGGTGCTCGGCCTGGCCCGTGCCTTCGCCGCGGCCGGCGGAACGCCGCGCACGCTGGTGTTCGCGTTCTTCGGCGCCGAGGAGCTGGGGCTGTTCGGGTCGCGCCACTACGTGGCGCAGCCGGTGGTGCCCCTGGCACGGACGGTCGCGATGCTGAACTTCGACATGGTCGGACGGCTGCGGGACGGTCGGCTCCACGTGGGCGGCGTGGACAGCGGCACGGGCCTGCGCACGCTCGTGGCCGAGGCCGCGCGTGCCCGGGGGTTGACCCTGGATGCGCGCGGCAACCCCTTCGCGCCGTCCGACCACGTCCGGTTCTACGAGCAGGGCACGCCGGTGCTCTTCTTCTTCACCGGCACGCATCCCGACTATCACCGGCCGACGGACACGGCCGACCGCGTCGACGCCGCCGGCATGGCCCGCGTCGCCGCGGTGGGTGCGCACCTCGTGGACCGGCTCGCCGGCGGGGCGCGGCCGGTGTACGTGAAGCTCGACCGCCCGCAGCGCGACGATCGCGCCCGCGGCGCGCCCGCCGGCAGCACCGTGTTCGGCGTCCTGGCCGACGGCCGCGCGCGCGGCGACGGCGTGCGGATCGCCGGCGTCGTCGCCGGCAGCGCCGCGGCGCAGGCCGGCCTGGCCGAGGGCGACGTGATCGTGCGCTTCGCCGGCGTGTCGGTGGGCTCCTTCGAGGAGTTGCGGGGCGCCGTGCGCGCCCGCCGCCCCGGCGAGCGGGTCGCCGTCGTGTTCCTGCGCGACGGCGCAGCCCGGACCGGCTCCGGCATCCTGGAGGCGGCGCCGTGAGCAGCGCCCGGCGCGACCCGCTGGCCGCGACCACCCTCACCGACGTGCTCGGGTTCCGCGCCACGGGCGATCCCGAGCGTCCGTACTTCCGGCTGTACGGCGAGACGGTGACGTACGGCGCGCTCTGGGAGCGCAGCGCCCGGCACGCGGCGGCGCTCGCGCGCGCCGGGGTGCGCGCCGGCGACCGGGTGGGCCTCATCTACCCGACGTGCGCCGAGTTCTTCGCCACCTTCTTCGGCGCGCTGAGGCTGGGCGCGGTGCCTGTGCCGCTCTACCCCACGCTCGGGGTCGAGGGGACGGCGCGCATCCTCGCCGACGCCGGGGCCGTCGCCGTGGCGACGATCGGCTGGTTCCGCAAGAGCGTGGACGCCAGCGCGGCACTGGCCCCCCGCGTGGGCGTGGTGCTCGAGCCGCCGGACCTCGATGCCGAGCCCCCGCTCACGCGCCTGCCCGAGAGCCGGCCGGGCGACCTCGCCTTCCTGCAGTACACGTCGGGCAGCACCGGCCACCCGCGCGGCGTCATGCTCACCCACGACAACGTGGTCCGGACCTGTCACTTCATGGCCGAGGCGGCGGGGCTCACCGGCGAGGACCGCGTCGTGTCGTGGCTGCCCCTCTACCACGACATGGGATTGATCGGCTGCTCGTTCACCCCGCCCCTCGTGGGCACGCCGCTGTGGCTGCTGCCGCCGGACCTGCGCAACCCACGCCAGTGGCTCGAGCTGGTGACCGAGATCCGGGCGACGTTCACGGTGTCGCCGGACTTCGGCTACCGCAACTGCGTGCGGAACGTCCGCGACACCTCGGGGATCGAGCTGTCCTCGCTTCGCGCGGCGCTGTCGGGCGCCGAGCCCGTGCGGACGTCCACCATCCAGGCATTCGAGGGTCACTTCGGGCTCAAGAACGTCATCGCGCCCTGCTACGGCCTCGCCGAGGCCACGCTCGCCGTCGCGATCTGGCCCTTCGGCACGCCGATCCGGGCGGACCCCACGGGGCGGTTCGTCTCGGTGGGGCCTCCGTGCCGCGGCGTCGAGGTCCGGATCGTGGCCCCGCGCCGCGAGGACGCGAGCGTGGCGCCCGCCGACCCGCTGCCGCTGCCGCCCGGCATCGAGGGCGAGATCTGCGTCCGGAGCCCGGGCGTGATGCGCGGCTACTACGACGACCCCGCGGCCACGGCGGCGGTGCTCTCGCCGGACGGCTGGCTCCGCACCGGCGACCTGGGCTTCCTGGACGCCGACGGCTACCTGTACATCACGGGCCGGCTCAAGGATCTCATCCTGCTCGGCGGCCAGAACCTGAGCCCGGTCGACGTCGAGGACGCCGTCGACCACGTCGCCGGCGTCCGGTACTCGGCGGCCGTGGGCCTGGAGAGCGAGCGGACGGGCAGCCAGCGCCTGCACGTGGTGGCCGAGTTGCGGGACGAGGGCCTGGACGACGATCGTCGCCATCTGATCGTCACCGAGATCGTCCGCCGGGTGCACGAGGCGTGCGGCCACCGGCCGGCGCGCGTGCTGCTCGTCCGCGCCGGCACCATCCCGAAGACGTCCAGCGGCAAGATCCAGCGCTCCCGCCTCGGCGAGATGCTGCGGGGCGGCGACCTCCGCGAGCGCCTCGTGCACGCCGCGGGATAGACCTCGGAGGGGGGCTTCGATCCGGTTGCGGCGGCCCAGCCGCCGCTCGAACGTAGATCCGCGCGCGGAGTCACGTTGATGCACCCCGCGATTCGTCGCCCGGCAGGGAAGTCGTCGAAGCGGCCGGCGTGGTGGGCCCCGGCGATGCACGAGACACGACGGCGGGGCCATGGGCCTGTGTCCGCGGTGCTGGATCGGGGGTGGGTGCCGTGGACCTGCGCGGGGTCGGTGGCAGCGGGCTTGCTCGGACGAGTGGGAGCGCGGAGGTGCGCGGGAGGAGGCGTCATGCCGGCGAGGACGGAGATGCCGAGGACACTGAAGAGGTCGCCGGCGCGGGCGCGCCGGACGTGGGCGAAGACGCACGACAGCGCCGTGCAGACCTACGGAGAGGGCGAGCGCGCGCACCGGACGGCGCTCGCCGCGCTGAAGCACTCGTTCGAGAAGCGCGGCGACCGGTGGGTGCCGAAGAAGCGCCGGGGACCGTCGGACCCGCGGGCCGCGAAGCCGCGCGCGCAGGCCCGGCGAGGCGTGGGCGAGACCTTCGGCGGCGTCGACTACTACGGCAGCACGAGGGGCGACTTGCTCCGCCGCGCGCGGCGCCTCGGCGTCGAGGGCGCCTCGCGCATGGACAAGCGCTCGCTCGCCCGCGCCATCGCCACCCGCCAGAAGAGCCGCTCCCGGCGCCGCGCCGCGTAATCGACCCCGCCCCGCAGGGCGCGGCCCTCGACCGACGCCTGAGCGCGCGCCGGTCCGTGCCGCGGGACACCACGTCGAGGCCGATGACCACGATCGCGCGCCCCAGGCTCGAGCTTCGAGCGCGGGCCTTGCCGGGCGGAGTGGGCGAAGGCCCCCCTGCAGTCAGATCTTCTCGCCCAGCCTGTTCCAGTCCTCGAGGAACTTCTTGAGACCGGCGTCGGTGAGCGGGTGCTTCATGAGCTGCTGCAGGACGGTGAAGGGCATCGTGGCCACGTGCGCGCCGGCCTTGGCGGCGTCGATGACGTGGAGCGGGTTGCGGATCGAGGCCGCGAGCACCTGGGTCTTGAAGCCCTGGACGCGGTAGACCTCGCAGATCTCGCGGACCAGGTCCATGCCGACGTGGCCGATGTCGTCCAGCCGGCCCAGGAACGGGCTGATGTAGAACGCGCCGGCCTTGGCCGACAGCAGCGCCTGCGCGGCCGAGAAGCAGAGCGTCTGGTTGACCCGGATACCCTTGCCCGACAGGTGGCGGACGGCCTTGAGCCCCTCGTGGGTCAGCGGGCACTTCACGACGACGTTGTGGGCGATCTGGGCCAGCTCCTGGCCCTCCTTCACCATGCCCTCGAAGTCGACCGCGACCACCTCGAGGCTGACGTCGCCGGGCACGGCGGCGCAGATCTCCTCGACGAGCGGGCGGAACGGCCGCTTCTCGCGGGCGATGAGCGAGGGGTTCGTGGTCACGCCATCGACGACGCCGAGGGCCACGCCCTCCTTGATCTCGTTGACGTTCGCGGTATCGAGAAAGATCTTCATGGCTTCCCCCCTTTCCTTATACACCCGCGGTCAGAGCCGCTCCACGCGCACCCGGGTGCCGGCCCGGACCTTCTTGAGCACCGTGGGGTCGCCCTGCACGCGCCCGAAGACGCTCACCGGGCTGGCCGGGCGGATCTCGTCGCCCTGGCTCGCCGGCGTGCGGCCGAAGAAGGCGCAGAACGCCTGGCCGGGCGACCAGTACGCGAGGTCGCCCATGTCGACGACGGCCTTCGGCGACTCGTCGGCCAGCTCCAGCGGGATCCCGAAGTAGATCTCGTCGCCCCACGTCTCGATCTTCGCCTCCAGCGGCAGCGCCGCCCAGATGGCGTCGGCCGTCCGCGAGTCGTTCAGGACCGCCTGGACGGAGATGGCGCCGGCGGAGAGGCGGATCGTGCGTGACATGCTAGGCGAGCGCCCGGGCGATGGCCGTCCGCAGCGCGGCGAGCCCCGCCTTCGCGTCGCGGCCGACGTGCACGCGCAGCACGCGCCGGCCGCGCTCGGCCAGCGCCTCCAGGTCGGCGCGCGCCTGCGCGGCCTTGACCACCCCGAAGGTGTACTTGTGGCCGGGGACGGGAAGATCGGCCGCGTCGTCGGCGGTGATCTGGATGAAGAGGCCGCAATCGCGCCCGCCCTTGTAGGCCTGGCCGCTCGCGTGGAGGTAGCGCGGACCGACGCCGAGGGAGGTGGCCGCCTTGAGGCGGTCGCGGAGCGCCAGGCGCAGGGCGCCGAGCTCGCCCTCGGTGGCGGCGTTCATCTCGACGAAGGCGAGCAGCCCCACGTAGTCGCCCGGGCGCAGGCGTCCCAGGTGGGTCTTCAGCGCCGCCACGACCGTGCGGTCGCGCGAGGCGGCATCGAGCGCCGCGGCGTTCGCGGCGTCGGCGAAGAGGGCGAGCCCGTCGTCCTGGCGGATGGGCGTCTGCGGGGCGAGCGCGCCGGTGCGGTCGTATCCCGACGCCAGCCGCCGGGTCGCGATCTTGCCGCCCTCGATGTCGGGCTGGTCGAAGGGATCGATGCCGAGGACGGCCCCGGCCACCGCCGTGGCGAACTGCCACCGGAAGAACTCGGCGCCGAGCGCGTAGGGGTCGTCGAGCGTGATGCGCACCACCGGCTGTCCCGCGGCCTCCAGCGCGGCCATCGCGGCGTCCGGCCCGCCGTCGGGCGCGGGCGACCAGCGCAGGTGCACGAAGAGCCGGTCGGCACCGTACACGCCGGGCGGCCCGGGCGCCTCGCCCTCGACGGGGAGCAGACCGCCGCCCGCCTTGCCCAGCGACGCCCCGAGCAGCTGCTCGACCCACGCGGCCAGCGGCCGGAGCGCCGGCGAGGCGACGAGCGTCACCTTGTCGCGCCCCCGGCGGGCGAGCACGCCGAGGATCAGGCCCAGGACGGCGCCGGGGTTCTCCTCCACCGGCACGCTGGCGGCGCAGGCGTGGGCCATCTCCTGGGCCCGGCCCAGCAGCCGCGCGACGTCGAGCCCCATGACGGCGGCGGGCACGGTGCCGAAGTCGCTCAGCCCCCCGTAGCGTCCGCCGATGGCCGGCTGCCCGAGGAACACCTTGCGGAAGCCGGCGGCCTCGGCGACGTGCTGCAGCTTCGATCCCGGATCGGTGATGGCGGCGAAGCGGCGGCCGGCCTCGGCGGCGCCGACGGCCGCGCGTACCCGCTCGAGGAAGTGGCGCATCAGGATGTCGGGCTCCAGCGTGCTGCCCGACTTGCTGGCCACGATGAAGAGCGTCCGGGCCGGATCCACGGCGCGCTCGACGGCGCGGATGCGCGCGGGGTCGGTGGAGTCCAGCACGAGCAGCTCGGGGAACCCGGCCACCCTCCCGAACGTGCGGGCGAGCGTCTCGGCGGCCTGCACGGTGCCGCCCATGCCGAGGACGACGGCGTGGGCGAAGCCGCCCGTCCGCGTGTCCTCGGCCACCTGCCGGAGACGGTCCAGGTGCGCCGCCTGATCGTCGGCGATGCCGAGCCAGCCCAGGCGGCGTCCCTCGTCGCGGCCGGTCCACAGCGTGGCGTCGCGCCTCCACAACCGTTGCACCTTGCCGCCCTCGGCCCAGTCCGCCACGGCGGCGCGCACCTCGGTCGCGAGGTCGGCCGGCAGGGTCCACGCGGGCCGCGCCACGGCCGCGCCGGGGGTGGCCAGCCGCTTCTGCACCGCGGCGAGCAGCTTGGCGAACGCGTCGACGAAGATCTTGACGCCCTCGCCGAGGAGCTGCTCGGCGACCGCGGCCATGCCGATGCCGGCCGCGGCCAGCGCGTCCATCGTGTGGTGGGCGTCCTCCAGGTCCTCCTCGAGGCTGGCGCGGAGCCGACCGTGGTCCCGGAAGGCGTCGTAGGTCGCCGGCGGGATCGTGTTGACGGTGTCCGGCCCGATCAGCTCCTCGACATAGACGACGTCACGGTACGCGGGGTTCTTGGTGCTCGTGCTCGCCCAGAGCAGGCGCTGGGTGCGCGCGCCACGGGCGGCGAGGGCCGCCCAGCGCGGGCCACGGTAGAGCTCCTTGTAGCGCTGGTAGGTGAGCCGGGCGTTGGCGATGGCGACGCGCCCCAGGAGGCCCTTCAGCACGCCCTGCTCCAGCGCGTCGTCGGAGCGACCCAGACGGGCCTCGATCAGGGCGTCGACCAGCGTGTCGATGCGGCTGATGAAGAAGCTGGCGACGCTCTCGACGCGCGCCGGGTCGCCTCCCCGCGCGGCGAAGGCCTCCAGGCCCTCGATGTAGGCCTGGGCCACCGCCTCGTACGCGTCCTGCGCGAAGAGCAGCGTCACGTTGACGTTGATGCCCTCGGCGACGAGCTGGCGGATGGCGGGCACACCGGCCGGCGTGGCGGGGACCTTGATCATGACGTTCTCGCGCCCGACGGCGGCCCAGAGCCGGCGCGCCTCCGCGAGGGTGCGCGCGGTGTCGTCGGCGAGGTCCGGCGACACCTCGAGACTCACGTAGCCGTCGCGCCGGCCGCTCGCCTCGAAGATCGGCCGCAGGGCCTCGGCGACGGCCTGGATGTCGCGGACGGCCAGGAGCTCGTAGGCCGCCTTGGCGTCGACGTCCCGGCGGCGCGCCAGCTCCGTCAGCTGGCTCTCGTAGTCGGCCGAGCCCGCGATGGCCTTCTCGAAGATCGCGGGGTTCGAGGTGACGCCGCGAAGGCCGTCCTCGTCCAGGAGGCGACGCAGCTCGCCCCCGGTGATGAGGCTGCGCCGGATGTAGTCCAGCCACACGGACTGGCCGTACCGCTGCAGCTCCCTCAACGCATTGGGCATCACGCCCCTCCGGCGCGCTCGGCGAGCCCGCGCGGCTAGTCTGACCCGGGGCCCGCCGCGCCGTCAAGAATCGGCGGCGCGGTACTCGGCGAGCGCTCGTCGCAGGCCGGCCGCGTCGGGCACCGCGGACCAGCCGGCCCCCTCGACGGAGAGCCCGGCCGCGCACGCCGCGCTCTCGGCCGCCTGCCAGGGATCGCCGTCGACGCGGTAGCGGACCATGAACGCCGCGGCGAAGACGTCCCCCGCCCCGGTCGGATCGACCTCGCGGCTCCGCCGCGGCCGCACGGAATACCGCTCGCCGTTGACGTAGAGCAGGCACCCCGCGGCGCCGGCCGTCACCACCGCCACCGGCACGCGCTGGATCCACTCGGTGACGAGCGGCGCGCGGCGGACGTCCTCGGCGCTGACGAAGAGCGCCTGCAGGCGCTCCAGGAGCGCCGGCGGCGCCGTCCACGGCGACGGGAGGACCTGGCCCTCCTGGCTCACGGCGCGCAGCCACCCCTGGGCGGCGGCCGCCACCGCAGCGTCGGGGAACTCGGCGATCACGGCGGGATCGACCTCCCCCAGCACGGGAGCGAGCAGGAGCAGCTCGGCCTCGCGCCAGTCCTCGGGGACGTCGGCCGCGGTGATGGGCCGCGCGACCGTGCTCACGCCGAGGACACGCCCCTGCTTCCTGCGACGGTGCTCGAAGCGCGTGGTCTGGGCCGCGGGCACGGTGACGACCTCGATCCGCGGCGGCACCGCCTCGAGAGGAAAGTCGTCGGCGTGGCTGGTCAGGACCCCGGCCGTCAAGCCGAGCCGGTCCGCGGTGACCGCCGCATAGAGCGCCGCACCACCCGGACGCGCCTCGTCACCGAACCGGTCCAGCGTGACGTGCCCGATCGCCACGAACTGCGGCGCCCCCACTCAGTGGCCCCGCCCCCGTCCACCGCGCGGGGCGACGATACCGCCCGGGCACCGACGCACGGCGTGCAGCGCGCACGGCACAGCCGGGCCGACGGTCTCGGGCACGAGCCCGAGTGTGCGCCGGAAACGCCGGCTTGTCGACGGCGCCGGCCACAGCGCGGCGACGCCGCCTCACACGGCCGATGACGGCGCGCCGCCGAGGCCCCTCCGCGGAGGGGCCTCCCGGCGGTCACGGTCGCATCAGGTGCAGCTCCACGAGTTGCGCGGTGACCCCGGAGAGCCCGTACAGCAGCACGAGCTCGTTGGTCAGGGCGCCGGCCTGGACGTCGATGGCGGCCATCTCGAACGCCGTGACCGAGGCGAGGGCGTCCGAGCCGCGGATCTTGCCGGTGACCCCGACCTTCACCACACGGCGCGCGTCGGCCGTGATCACCGACGCGGAGAACTTGGGCTGGTAGACGATGACGGACCGGTTGCCGCCGGTGCCCGCCGGCAACGTCGCTCGCAGCGGCTTGACGTCGCCGACGGTGCCGATGACCTCCTGGTGCAGCGCCGCCCACGCCGTCGCGTCCTGCACCTCGGCGATGAGGATCACGTCCATGTCGGGCAGCGCCGTCTGCGCCGGGGCCCCCGCGCTCGACACGGACAGCACGAAGAGGATCACCACTACGATGCACGCAAACCTCCGCACCCGGCCCTCCCTCCGGCCCGAGCTACGCGCCGTGGCCGACGGACACAGGGCAAGGGACACGCCAGGGCTCGGTGCGCCGCAGGCGCGCGAAACATCGAGCGTTGAAGTTTCTTCGATCTACTCGCCGATGGGTCGCGGTGGGACAGCCCGTCCAGGCGTTGACGCCGGGGCGTGACAGTCAGGCAAGGCCCAGGTCGCGCAGCAGGCGCGCGGCGACGGCGTCCGCCGAGAAGTGGTCGGCCGCCAGGCGGCGCGCCGCCGCGCAGTGGCGCGCGTAGTCGGCGTTGATGGCCTCCACCGCGGCCAGCGCGTCCGCGACCGTGCTGAACGCGAAGAGGCCCTCGCCCGTCGGCAGCCGGGCGCTGAAGCCCGTGTCCTGCGTGACGACGGGCTTGCCCGAGGCCAGGTAGCAGGCGTCGCGCTCGCTGAACCAGCCGCTGCGCAGGCGCACGTTCTGGTCCTTGGCGACGGTGAGCTCGGCCCGCGAGCGGCGGATGAACTCGGGATAGGCGCCGAAGACGTCGAGCGAGAACGCCAGCGGCGAGACGAGGCGCCAGCCATGGGCCTCCAGGCGCGCGCGGTCGGCGGGATCGTCGGCGTTGAGCGCCAGCTCGAAGCGCTGGCGCGTCCGGCGCGGCAGGTCCAGGATCTTCTCCCACTCGTGGTGCTTGCTCCACCGATAGACCTCGCCCGCGTAGGCGACGTCGGCGCCCACCTGACGGTAGTTGCCGATGGTCGTGAAGTACGGGGCCGCCGGGTCGTACGCCATGGGCCAGAGGCCCAGGTCCACCGGCTGGCGCGTCGTCAGGTAGCGACGCCCGTTGAGGGGCACGCCGCAGTCGGGCGCCCCGTAGTTCTCGCCGTAGGTGGCGAGGACGTGGTGGGCGTCGAAGGCGCGCCGCGTGTGCTCGTCGCCGCCGGCCAGGCACAGCTCGGCGGTGACGGGGTCAGTCTGGACGTACACGCGCAGGGGCGCCGCCAGGTGCTCCTCGCGCAGGTCCACGGCGCCGCCGACGTTGAGGAGGGCGTCGGCCGACCGGTAGAGCTCGGCCAGCGCCGGCTCGCTCAGCCCCCAGCAGGCGCCGGCCCGGTCGGCCAGCCGGAACGCCCAGCGGTCGGCCAGCCCCACGCGCTTGAGGCTGTCGGCGATGTGACCGACGGCGTACGCGCAGTCGTCGCTGACGGCGTTACGGATGGGATCGTAGGGCCAGACGGTGTCGTCCTCCACGTACCAGACCTCGTGGCCCAGAGCGTGGAAGCCGCGGAGCCAGTTCAGATAGAGCCACGTCTGCCCGCCGTACGGACAGCGGCCCATCATCCCGAGGATGACGATCCGGAGCCGCCGCCCCATGACCGCCGCCGGGTCAGCGCTCGCCGGCCGCGCCGGCCGGCACGGCCCCGAGCTGGTGGGCCTGGAGGCTGGCGTAGAGCCCGCCCTGCTCCAGCAGCTCGGCGTGCCGCCCCTGCTCCACGACCCGCCCGCGGTCGAGCACCACGATGCGGTCGGCCGCGCGCACGGTGGACAGCCGGTGGGCGATCACGAGCGTCGTGCGGCCCCGAGCCAGCCGGTCCAGGGCCTCGAGCACGAGGGACTCCGTGCGCGCGTCGAGGCTCGAGGTCGGCTCGTCCAGGATCAGGATCGGCGCGTTCTTCAGGAAGGCGCGGGCGATGGCCAGGCGCTGCCGCTCGCCGCCGGACAGCGTGGCGCCGCCCTCGCCGAGCGGCATGTCGTAGCCGGCGGGCAGGCGCTCGATGAAGGCGGCGGCGTTGGCGGCCTCGGCGGCGGCGACGATCTCGTCGCGGCTGGCGTCCGGCCGGCCGTAGGCGATGTTCTCGCCGACGGTGAGCGGCAGCAGGAAGGGGTCCTGCAGCACGATGGCCACCTGGCGGCGCAGGTCGCGCAGCCGCAGGTCGCGCACGTCGTGGCCGTCGATGCGGACGGCGCCCGACCACGGGTCGAAGAAACGCACGAGCAGGTTCACCGCCGTCGTCTTGCCGGCGCCGGTGGGCCCGACCAGGGCCACCCGCTCGCCGGGGCGGGCCTCGAACGACACGTCGTGGAGCACCGCGCGGCCGGGATCGTAGCCGGCGCTGACGCGGTCGTAGACGACGTGGCCGCGCAGCGGGACGTCGCGGGCGTCCGGCCGCTCCCGCACGTCGGGCGGCGTGTCGAGGATCTCCAGGACGCGCTCGGCGTTGGCCGCGGCGTGCTGCAGGGTCGAGGCCGTGTACGACATCGCCGTGAGCGGCCCGTAGAGCGCGGCCAGGTAGGAGAGGAAGACCAGGACGGTGCCGGCGGTCACGGTGCCGTCCAGCGCCGCGCGCCCGCCGAGCCACATCAGGGCCGCGGTACCGACGGCCGTCACCAGCCCCACCGCGAGCTTGAACCACATGTCGGCCGCGGTCGAGCGCTCGTAGGCCGTCACCGTGTCCTGCGCCTGCCGCCGGAACCGGGCGTGCTCGATCTCCTCCCGGGTGAAGGCCTGCACGGCGGGAATGGCGGTGAGGGCCTGCGTCACCGAGCTCATGAGGCGCCCCTCGAGCTCCAGCCGCGTCCGCATGCGCTCGCGCATCGGCTTGCCGAAGACCACGATCGAGGCGGCCAGGAACGGGACCACCGCCATCGACACGAGGGTGAGCGTGGCGTCGAGCCGCCACATGACCACGAACATCGCGATCAGCGTGACGGCCGACTGCAGGAGCGGCAGCAGGGCCCCGGTCACCAGCATCTGCACGCCGTACGGCGCCGCGGTGACGCGGGCCACCGTGTCGCCGACGGGGCGGCGGTGGTGGAAGAGCAGCGAGAGGCGCTGCAGGTGCAGGAACAGGTCGGCGGCCAGGTCGTACACCATGCGCTGGCCGAAGCGGACGGACACCACCGTGCTGGTCATCTGCGTCAGCGTGCCGGCCAGGAAGATCAGCACCGTGGCGACGGCGACCACGGCCAGCAGGCCCCAGGTCGTCGCGTCGCCCGACAGCGCGCGCGCCAGCCCGCCGACGGCCTCGGGGGCGGGGTGGCCGCCGAGGACCTGGTCGACGAGGATCTTGAGCGGCCACGGTCGCAGCACCTCGAGCGCCACGGTGGCCGCCATGGCCGCCAGCACCACGAGGACGTCACGCCAGTGCGGGCGGACGTAGCGCAGGAGCCGCCCGAGACGCCTCATTCGCGGCCGGTCGCGGAGCGGACCACCACGGCGCCCGCCTCGCCGGACATGCGCCGCCACGCCGCTCCGAGCGTCGCCATGGCGCGGGCGCAGTCGAGCGCCGTACGCGCCGCCAGCGCGAGCGCCGACAGCCCGAGGGCCAGCGCCGTCACCGGCGCGCCGCCGAGCGCCGCCGCCACCGCGCAGCCCGCCGGCGGCAGGGCGAGCAGGGCCGCGTAGGACCCGCGCGGCCAGCCGCGCAGCCGCCAGAGCTGCCGTCCGGCGCCGTGCTCCTCCACGGCGAGCTGCATCCGGGCGCCGCCGAGGAGGCCGCCGCGCACGTCGAGGTCCCAGGCGTCCCACGCGCCGCCACGGCGCACCACCGCGCCCATGCCCCGCAGCGCCTCCTCGATCGCGGTCAGGCGCGCCGCCGCCTCTTCCCAGCGCTCGGTCCAGAGCGACAGCCGCCGGGGCAACGGCGTCGCCAGGCCGGCCGGCCCGGTGACGCGCCACAGCGTGAGCCCGTGCTTCAGGCGGCCGCGCAGCCGGGCCAGGGGCTGGACGAGGAACAGCACCGCCGTGAGCGTCCGCAGCGCCGCGCGGTCCCAGGGCTAGATCACGTCGGGCAGCCGCGCCCGGCGCGCGGCGACGACGGCCACGGCCACCGGCGCGGCCAGCGCCAGCGCCAGCAGCGGCACCGCGGCGAGCAGCGGCCGCCACGCCAACCCGAGGGCGGAGAGCCCGGCCAGCGCGGCCACGAGCAGGTACCACTCGGGCATCGCGACGAGCGAGGCGAACACCCCCGGCGCCGGCTGGTACAGCGACTGGAAGAGCGCGGTGCCCCACGGGCCGTGATAGATCCTGGGGCGCCGCCAGGACAGCAGCGCGGCCGCCCCGCCGTAGATGCGGCCGGCCCACGTGGCGTGGCCGAGCGCGTTGTACCGCTCGGGCCACTTCTGCTCGAGCAGGGCCTCGGCGCGCCCGTAGCCGATCTGCTGGCGCCAGTACGCGCGCACGGAGTTGCGCCGGTGGTGCCACACCACCGCGGCGGGGCTGAAGCCCAGCGTGCCGCCCGCCTGCTGGATCCGCCAGCACACGTCCACGTCGTCGCCGGCCGTCCGGAAGCGCGGGTCGAAGCCGCCGATGGCCTCGAGCGCCTCGCGGCGGAAGGCCATGTTGCAGCCGGGGACGTGCTCGGCCTCCGTGTCGGAGACGAGCACGTGCATGGGCCCGCCCGGCGCGGCCGCCACGCAGGCGGCGATGGGGCCGTCGCCCGGCGGCGGCAGGTTCGGCCCGCCCACGCCGGCGTGATCGGTGGTGAGGAACGTCTCCACCAGGTACGTCAGCCAGTGCGGGTCGGGCCACGCGTCGTCGTCGATGTAGGCCACGATCTCGCCGGTGGCGCGGGCCAGGCCCGTGTTGCGCGCGCTGGAGAGGCCGCGATTCGGCGTGCTGATCACCTCGAAGCCGTAGCGCGCCGCGATGTGCGGCGTGGCGTCGGTCGAGCCGTCGTCGACGACGATCACCTCGTAGTCCGGATACTCCAGCCGCGAGAGGCCGTCGAGACAGTCGGCGATGGTCCGCGCGCCGTTGTAGCTGCACACGATCACGGAGACGCGCGGCCGCGGCCGCCGCGGCGGGAACGGCGTCTCCTCGAACGCGCGGTGGACCGCGGCCAGCGCGGGCTTGGGCCGCCGGCGGCGGTCGGTGAGCCCGAAGTCCCAGTCCTCGATGGCGTGCCCGCCGCGATGCCACTCGTCGGTCCACGCGAACACGAACGCGCCGGCGCACCCGGCCGCGAAGGCCGCGCGCACCTGGCGCTCCACCTCGCGCGCCTGCACGAACAGCCCGTGCCGCCGGCTGTCCAGCCCGACCTCGGCGAGCAGGAGCGGCCGGTCACCGGCCAGGTTCTGCAGGCGCGCCAGGTACGCCTCCAGGCGCTCGGTGTTCTCCAGATACACGTTGTAGGCGGCCAGGTCGAGGAACGGCAGCTCGAGATACTCGGTGGTCGGGAAGTTGACGTAGGTGACCAGCGCCGTCGGGTCCTCGTCCCGGGCCGCGTCGGCGAGATCGGCGAGGAACCGCTCGACGGCGCGCCGGCCGTGCCACCGCACGATCGGCGCCGGGATCTCGTTGCCGACGGCGTAGCAGAGCACGGCCGGGTGCAGCGCGCAGCCGCGCACCCCGGCCCGCACGCGCCGCACGATGGCACGGGCGCGGTGCTGGTCGTCGAGGAACGTCACGTGCTGCTCCCACGGCAGCCCCACCATGACGCGCAGGCCGTGCGTGGAGGCGGCGTCGAGCAGGTACCGGGGCGGGACGGTGTAGGTCCTGACGGCGTTGATCCCGCTGGCGGCCATCAGAGCGAAATCCTGGGCGACGACGGCCGGCGGGGGGTACTCGGCACGAGCCGGACCGGAACCGAACGTTCCGTAGGTGACACCGCGTATCCAGAGCGTCTTGCCGTCAACGTACAGCAGCTTGCCGGCCGCCGCAGGCCGTTGCACGCCCGGCGCGAGCCCGGCCAGGGCGGCAGCAGCCAGACGGGCCGGGTCTCGCGCGACCATACCTGGCGCGTCGATGGCGCTCATTCTTCGATGTTCCACCTGTCGTTGGGCCCGTCGGCACGGCGCGGGACGGCGGCAGGACCCGGGCGGTACGGCGCCCGGCGCCTCGCGCCGGACGCGCCGGGACGAGCGCGGAAATCGGAGCAGGGCTCCGGTGATCTGCACATGGAATGCCAGGGACACGCACCAGGTTCCTTGAAAGAATTACAAGGCGCGATAGGAACGGTACTACAGGGCTTTCAGGACCAGATGCGCTCGTCGGCGATCCGGCGTGCCCCATCGGCGATGGCGCCGGCCGGCTCCACGCGCACGGCGCCTCGCAGCTTCATGACGTCGCGCATGGCCGCCTCGAGCGCGGCGGTGGTCGGCGCCGGCGCAGCGTCGGGCGCGAGCTCCACGCGCAGCGTGAGCGTGTCCTGGTGGTTCTCGCGTCCCACCACGACCTGCCAGCGCGTGACGCCGCGCGCGCGGGCCACCACCTCCTCGGCCTGGCGGGGGTGGATGAACATGCCGCGCACCTTGGTGACCTCGTCGGCGCGACCGCGCCAGCCCAGCATGCGGGCCGACGTGCGGCCGCACCGACACGGGCCGTCGTCCACGATGGTCAGGTCGCCCGTGCCGAAGCGGATCATCGGGTACGTGGCGTTGTTCACGGTGGCGACGAGCTCGCCGATGCTGCCGTTCGGCAGCGGCTCGCCCGTGTGGGGGTCGCACACCTGGACGATCGCGTCCTCGACCAGGTGCATGCCGGACTTCTCCGCGCACTCGTAGGCGACCAGCCCGAGGTCCGCGGTGCCGAAGCCCTGGCGCGTGAAGATGCCGTGCTCGTCCTCGAGCTGGGCGCGGAGCGACTCGGGCAGCGGCTCGGCGCCCACCTGCGCCACCTGGAACGGCAGGCGCCCGACGCCCATCTCCTTCGCGCGGTTCAGGATCGTCATGAGGAAGGACGGCGTGCCGACGTAGCCCGTGGCCCCCACGGCCCGGGCCACCATCACCTGCGTGTCGGTGTTGCCGACGCCCGTCGGGACCACCGTGCAGCCGATCAGCCCGAGGGCCTCGTCGATCTCGTGGGCGGCCGGCACCAAATGGTAGAGGAACGTGTCGATGACCACGTCGCCGGGCCGGAAGCCCCCGGCGTAGAGACAGGTCTCGCCGTGCCACGCCGAGAGCTCCGGCCCCATGGGCTCGAAGATGGGCCCGGGCGAGACGAACACGCGGCGCAGCCGGGACATGGGCACCGTGCAGAAGCCGCCGAACGGCGGGTCGGCCTTCTGCAGCTCGGGCAGCTCGCTCTTCTTCAGCACGGGCAGCCGCGCGAGCGCGCCGGCGTCCCGCAGGTCGGCGGGCGCGAGCCCGGCGCGCTCCAGGCGGCGGCGCACGCCGGGCGCGTGGGCCCAGGCGTGCGCGACGAGCCGGCCGAGCCAGTCCGCCTGGTAGCGGGCCCGGGCGGCCGCGGACATGGTCTCCTTCTGGCGGTTCCAGTAGCCCGTCCGCCGGTCCACCGCGCCCGCGCCGGCCGCCATGATCGTCGCTACTGCCCCACGATGTCGGCCTTCATGGGGCCGAGCAGGCCGAGCAGCTCCTGCTGCTCCTTCTTCGGCACGCCCTTCTTGTCCATGGCCTTGACCAGGTCCTCCACGGTAGCGTTCCACTCCGCCTCGGTGATCTTCATGCCCTTGTGGGCCGACTTCATGTCCTTGCCCAGGTAGGAGCACGGCCCGCCGGCGGCGGCGCAGACCTGATCGGCGGCGTTGGTCTTGAAGCGCTCGACGTCGGGGGCCTTCATGTCCTTGAAGCGCGCGTTGACCCGGGGATCGGCCACCAGCACGGCCGCGAACTCGTCCACCACCCCCTTGATGCCCTCCCGCCCGCCAAGCCGCCGGTACAGCGACGGCTCCGCCGGCTTCGTCGTCGCACACGCTGCCAGCACCATGCCGACGCCCAGCACCAGCAGCAACGCCCCTCGTCCCGCGCGCGCCATCGATCTCTCCCGTTTGAACGCCGCCTTCGCCGCTCTCATGCCCGGGCGCCGGCTTCGCCGGCGCACCCTGTCCCGGGCCGAGCCTAATTCAGCCACCGTTTACGCCGCTTGTAGTGCTTCACGTCCCGGTACGACTTCCGGGCGCCGACCTCGGTGAGGCCCAGGTAGAACTCCCGGATGTCGGCGTTCTGTCGCAGCGACTCCGCCGCGCCCTCCAGCACGATGCGCCCGTTCTCCATGACGTAGCCGTGCTCGGCGATGGTGAGGGCCAGGGTCGCGTTCTGCTCGACCAGCAGCACGGTGAGCTTCTGCTCGCGGTTGAGCCGCTGCACGATGCCGAAGATCTCCTCGACCAGCATCGGGGCCAGGCCCAGCGACGGCTCGTCGAGCAGCATGACGCGCGGATCGGCCATCAGCGCGCGGCCGATGACGAGCATCTGCTGCTCGCCGCCCGACAGGTACCCGGACTGCACGCTCCGGCGCTCCCTGAGCCGCGGGAAGTAGGCGTACACGCGCTCGATGCCCTCGCGGAGGCGCCGGCCGTCGCCCTGCACGTGGGCCCCGGCCACGAGGTTCTCCTCGGTCGTCAGGTGCTCGAACACGCGCCGCCCCTCGAAGACCTGCACCAGGCCCCGCTTGACGATCTCGTGCGGCGGCAGCCGGTCGATCCGCGTCCCGTGCAGCTCGATGGTCCCCTTCGTGACCTCGCCGCGCTCGGACCGCAGCAGACCGGAGATCGCCTTCAGCGTCGTCGTCTTGCCGGCGCCGTTGGCGCCGAGCAACGTGGTGATCCCGCCCTCGCGGACGTTGAGCGACACGCCCTTGAGGACGAGGATCACCCCGTCGTAGAGCACCTCCACGTTGTTGAGCGTCAGCATTCCCGGCCCGCTACTTCTTGCCCGCCTCCTTCACGTGCTTGGCCACCACGTCCTGGTAGGCCTTGAACCAGTCCGTGGCCTTGACGAACTTCCCGCCCTTGACCTGCCAGATCTGCACCCAGCCACCGCCCTCGTGGTTGTCCTGGGTGATCTCCAGCGGCGGGACCAGGCCGCCCAGCGAGAAGCCCTTGATCTGCTCGAAGCCCTTGCGCACGTCGTCGCCGGTGAGCTTGCCGTCGGGCTTGGCCTTCAGCGCGTTGCGGACGGCCTCCACGTGGATCGCCGCGATGAGCACGCCGCGGTTGTAGAAGACGGTGGAGCTCATCTCCTTGGGCGCCGGCTTGCCCTGCTTCTTGTACATGTCGCGGATCTCGTTGAGCACCGGATAGTCGGTGCCGACCCCGGCGAACTGCATGGCGTGATACCCCTCGGCCACGCCCATGCCGCCGGCGGCCTCGATGTCGGCCTCCGACGCCCCCCACACCATGGCCACGACCTTGCGCAGCGGGTACCCCACCCGCTTCAGCTCCTTGATGGAGACGGACGGCGAGCGGCCGAACAGGTGGGTGATGACGTAGTCGGCGCGGAACCGCTGGGCGATGTCCAGCACCTGGGCGCCCATCTCCACGCCGGGCGGCGGGACGGCGAAGATCTTCAGCTGGAATCCCTCGCGCTCGGCGATCTCCTCGAGCAGCGGGATCGGCTCTCGGCCCGCCGGATTGTCGTAGAACAGATACGCGATCTTCTTGCCCTTGAGCCCGTTGAGCTGCTTCTTGGTGAAATCGACGGCGGCCGTGGCCTGCGACCAGTACGTGGCGGCGATCGGGAAGATGTAGGGATAGCGGTTGCCGTCGATGGCCGCGCCCGGCCCGAAGCCCGGGCAGGTGCCGGGGATCCGATCCTCGGTCAGCTTCTGCGTCAGCGCGTACGTGTGCGGGGTCCCGTAGATGCCGATGAGCACGGCGCCGTCCTTCTTGTGGCGCTCGTAGGCCTCCATCGCCGGCGGCACCTTGTACTCGTGGTCGATCTCCAGGGCCTTGACCTTGTGGCCGTTGACGCCGCCCTTGGCGTTGACGAGGTTGATGTAGTCGTGGTAGCCCGGGCACAGGACGACGCCGACCGTCTGGGTGGCTCCCGTCCGATCACACTGCAGGCCGATGACGATCTCGTGGCTCGCGTCGGCCGCGGGCACGGCGGCGAGCGCGAGGGCCAGCATCCCGAGGAAGACGACGCTCCGTCTCATGTTGCTCTCCTTTCGTCGCGCATGGTCAGTACGCGAAGGGCCAGACCCTGAAGTAGTTGCGGATGTTGCGCCACAGACGGTTGAGACCTTCCGGCTCCACGACCAGGAAGAAGATGATCAGGGCCCCGAAGAGGATGAGCCGGAGGTTGGGGATGACGTTGAGCACGGTCTGCTGCGAGAAGAAGACGCTGCCGAAGGCCTCCATGGCGTAGCGGATCCCGATCGGCAGCAGGGTGACGAACGCCGCGCCGAAGATGGAGCCGAGCACCGAGCCGAGCCCGCCGATGATGATCATGGCCAGGTACTCGATGGACACCGTGATCTGGAACTGCTCGTAGTTGGCGATGCCCAGGTAGTACGTGTAGAGCACGCCGGTCACGCCGGCGTAGAACGAGGAGACGGCGAAGGCCAGCAGCTTGTAGCGGAAGATGTTGATGCCGATCAGCTCGGCGGCGATGTCGTGATCGCGGATGGCGACGAAGGCGCGCCCGATACGGCTGCGCACCAGGTTCAGCGTGCCCACCACGGCGAGGACGACGAACACGAGCAGGAAGAAGTACATGTCGCGCTGGCTGGCGATCACCCAGCCGAACACGCTGGGCCGGGGAACCTCGATCGAGGCCTGGACGCCGCCGCTGATGAAGGTCACGTGGTTGATGATCCACTCGATGATGAGCTGCCCCGCGAGCGTGGCGATGGCCAGGTACAGGCCCTTGATGCGCAGCGATGGCACGCCCACGATGGCCCCGGTCAGCGCGGCCATGAGCCCGCCGGCCATGAGATTCACGGGCCAGGGCGCCTCCAGGCGGGTGGCGAAGTTCGCCGCCGTGTAGGCGCCGACGGACATGAAGGCGCCGTGGCCGATGGAGATCTGCCCGGTGTAGCCGACCAGGATGTTGAGGCCGAGCGCCCCGATGACGGCGATGGAGACGAGGTTCAGGATCGACAGGTAGTACTCGTGGAGGGCGAGCGGGAACACCACGAAGAAGAGCACGGCGAGGGCCCCCACCGTCCACCGGGCGATGGGCAGCGGGTAGAGCGCCATGTCCGCCTCGTACGTCGTCTTCAGGACGCCGCACTCCCGGTGGATCACCGCCGTCTCCGAAGCCGGTGGGCCGTCATCGCCGTCCTCACACGCGCTCGATGATGCGCTTGCCGAAGATGCCGTAGGGCCGGAGCATCAGGGCCACGATCATCAGCACGTACGGCGCGAAGTCCTTGGTGCCGCCCCCGACGTAGGGATCGACGTAGCCGGCGGCGACGTTCTCGACGATGCCGACCAGCAACCCGCCGACGATGGCGCCGGGAATGGAGTCCAGGCCGCCCAGGATCACCACCGGGAACACCTTGAATCCCACCAGCGCCAGGTGCACGTCCACGCCGAGGAGGTTGCCCCAGACGGCGCCGCCCAGCGCCGAGACGATCCCCGCCATCGCCCACGCCAGGGCGAAGTACCGCTCCACGTCGATGCCCATGGCCATGGCCACCTGCTGGTTGTCGGCGACGGCCCGCATGGCGATGCCCTTGCGCGACTTGAGGAAGAACCATCCGAAGATGGCGAGGAAGGCGATGCTGACCAGGGCGCCGAGCAGCTGGATGGGCGGCACGAACAGCGGGCCCCACACGAGCGGCTCGTCGGGAATCGGCAGCGGCAGCGGCTTGGTCTCGGCGCCCCAGAGCAGCGGCCCCAGCCCCCGGAGGATGGCGGCGAGCCCGATCGTGGCCATGACGACCGCCACCACCGGGCGGCCGATCAGGGGCCGCAGCATCGTACGCTCGAGGCCGAAGCCGAACAGGATCATCACGATGAGGCCGGCCAGGACGGCGGGCCCCAGCGGGATCCCGTAGAGCTGCAGGGCGGCCACCATGACGAAGCCGGCGATCATCACGAACTCGCCCTGAGCGAAGTTGATGGCGTCGGTGGCCTTGTAGACGAGCACGAAGCCCAGCGCGATGAGGGAGTACATGAGGCCGATCAGCACCCCGTTGGACATCAGCAGGACGAAGAAGTGCCAGTCAACCATGCGCCGGGACCTCCGCGCCGACGTCCTCGATCCGCAGTCGAGCCTGCACGGTGCCCTGCCGGCCGTCCTCGTATGTCACCGCCGTCGCCACCAGGACCTCGTCGACGCCCCCGTAGACCGCCTCGATCACCGGCGCGTACTTTTCGGCGATGAACCGCCGGCGCACCTTGCGCGTGCGCGTCATCTCGGCGTCGTCGGCGTCGAGGTCCTTGGCGAGCAGCAGGAAGCGCCGGATGCGCGTGGCCTCCGGCAGCGTGGCGTTGGTCTTGGCGACCTCCTCCCGGACCAGGGCGCGGACCTCGGGCTTCTGGCTGAGGTCCATGTACGAGGTGTACGGGACGCCGCGGCGCTCCGCCCAGTTGCCGACGGTGTTGAGGTCGATGGCGATCATGGCCGCGACGAACGGCTGGTCGCTGCCGAAGGCCACCGCTTCCCGGATGAACGGGCTGAACTTGAGCTTGTTCTCGATGAACTGGGGGGCGAACGGCGTGCCGTCGAGGAGCGTTCCCACGTCCTTGGCCCGGTCGATGATCACCAGGTGCCCGCGCGGGTCGAGGAAGCCGGCGTCGCCGGTGTGGAACCAGCCGTCGGGGTCGATGACCTCCCTGGTCGCCTCCTCGGCCTTGAAGTAGCCCCGGAACACGCCGGCGCTGCGGACGAGCACCTCGCCCCGGTCCGCGATGCGCACCTCGATGCCCGGGCATGGCCGGCCCACCGTGATGGGATTGGCCTCGCGGTCGGGCTGGATGGAGACGAGCGCGCTGACCTCGGTCGACCCGTAGACCTGCTTCAGGTTGATGCCGAAGGCCCGGAAGAATCGGAACGTGTCGAGCCCGAGGGGGGCGCCGCCGGTGTAGGCCCACCGCGCCCGGCGCAGGCCGAGCTGGTCGCGCACCGGCCCGTAGACCAGGAGTTCGCCCAGCGCGCAGGCGAGCCGCAGCGGGGCCGGCACGGGGCGGCCCTCGGCGCGCAGGGTCTCCGCACGCTCGGCCACCGCCCGGAAGCGCTCGAAGACCCACCGCTTGAGCCGGGGGGCGTCGCCGGCCCGCACCTGGAGCGACGTCAGCATGTTCTCCCAGATGCGCGGGGGCGCCAGCACCGTGGTCGGGCCCAGCTCGCGCAGGTCGCGCTGGACGGTCTCGGGGCTCTCCGGGCAGTTGCAGCAGAAGCCCACGTAGAGGCTCAACACCAGCGTGTAGAACGCGTCGCCCACCCACGCCATCGGCAGGTAGGCGAGCCAGTCGTCGTCGCGGCGGACGTCCTCGGCCTCGACGAACGTGCGCGCGGTCTCCAGGGCGTTGCGGTGGCTCAGCATCGCGCCCTTGGGATTGCCGGTGGTGCCCGAGGTGTAGCAGATCATGGCGACGTCGTCGGGAACGCCCCTGGCGACCTCGGCCTCCAGATAGCCCGGGTGCGCCTGGCCGAAGGCGCGGCCGCGCTCCTGCACGGCGGTGAAGGCCTGGAGCCAGTCGTGGCGATAGTGGGTGAGCCCGCGCGGGTCGTCGTAGACCACGTGGCGCAGCGCCGGCAGCTGCTCGCGGAGCGCCAGGACCTTGTCGACCTGCTCCTGGTCCTCGGCCACGATGACGGACACCTCGGCGTGGCTCCACACGTACGCCAGCTCCCGCCCGATCGAGTCCTGGTAGACGGGCACGGCGACGCCGCCGAGGGCCTGGGCGGCCACCTGGGCCCAGTAGAGGCGCGGCCGGTTGTCGCCGATGACCGAGAGCTTGTCGCCGCGCCCGAAGCCGAGCGCCGCGAGCCCCAGGGCGAAGTCGCGGACGTGATCGCGGTACTGGCGCCAGGTGTACGTCTGCCAGATGCCCCGGTCCTTCTCGCGGATGGCCGGCCGGTCCCCCATGCTCTCGGCGTTGCGCAGGAGCAGCGCGGGCAGGGTCGCGGGCTCAGCCACGGCTCTTGGCCTCCCCCAGGTAGGCGGTGATGACGCGGGGGTCGGCGCGCACCTCGTCGGGCTTGCCCTCGGCGATCTTCTGGCCCATGTCGAGGACGGCCACCCGGTCGGAGATGTCCATGACCACCCCCATGTCGTGCTCGATCAGGATGATGGTCGTGCCCCATTCCTCGTTGACGTCGAGGACGAAGCGCGCCATGTCCTCCTTCTCTTCCTGGTTCATGCCGCCCATGGGCTCGTCGAGCAGGAGCACCTTGGGGTCCAGGGCCAGCGCCCGCCCGAGCTCCACCCGCTTCTGCAGGCCATAGGCGAGCGAGCCGGTGGGCCGCCGGCGCAGGTCCTGGATCTTCAGGAACTCGATGATCTCCTCGACCCGCTCGCGGTGCCGGACCTCCTCCTTCTGGGCCAGCCCCCAGTACACGAAGGAGGCGAGCACGCCCGAGCGCATGTGCACGTGGCGCCCGAGCATCAGGTTGTCGAGCACCGTCATGCCCTTGAAGAGGGCGATGTTCTGGAAGGTGCGCGCCACGCCGAGGGCGGCGATGCGGCTGGGGTGGTGCTCGGTGATGTCGGCGCCGTCGAGGACGATCCGCCCGCTGTTGGGATGGTAGAAGCCGTTCACCATGTTGAGCAGCGTCGTCTTGCCGGCGCCGTTGGGCCCGATCACCGACAGGATGTCGCCCCGCTGGACGTCCAGGCTCACGCGGGTGACGGCCTGCACGCCGCCGAACGACTTCGACACGTCCCGGATCTCCAGCTGCGCGCTCATGACAGCCACCGCTTGCGGCGCTTGTAGTGCTTCACGTCGCGGTAGCTCTTGCGCTGGCCCACGCCGCTCAGCCCCAGGTAGAACTCCTTGATGTCCTCGTTGTCGGCGATGATGCGGGCGTCGCCGTCGAGGACGATCCGGCCGTTCTCCATCACGTAGCCGTACTGCGCGAACCGGAGCGCCGTCGTCGCGTTCTGCTCGGCCAGCAGCACGGCCACGCCCTCCTCGCGGTTGAGCCGGCTCACGATCTCGAAGATCTCGGCCACCAGCATGGGCGCCAGCCCCATGGACGGCTCGTCCAGCAGCATGAGGCGCGGCCGGGCCATCAGCGCCCGGCCGATGGCCAGCATCTGCTGCTCGCCCCCGGACACGTAGCCCGCCCGCACCCCCCGGCGCTGGGTGAGCCGCGGGAAGTACGTGTAGACCCGCTCGAGGTCCCGCGCAAGGGCCGTCCCGTCGCGGCGCGTGTAGGCGCCGGTGAGGAGGTTCTCCTCCACGGTGAGGTGCTCGAAGACGTGGCGGCCCTCCATCACCTGCACGACGCCCCGCCGCACGATGTCGGCGGGGTCCTTGCGGTGGATGGCCTCGCCCTGCAGCTCGATGGTGCCCTTGGTCACGTCGCCCCGCTCCGTGCGCAGCAGGCCCGAGATGGCCTTGAGCGTGGTGGACTTGCCGGCGCCGTTGGCCCCGAGGAGGGCCACGATGCCCCCCTCGGGGACCTGGAGCGAGACGCCCTTCAACACGAGGATCACGTGGTCGTAGATGACCTCGATGTTGTTGACGGCCAGCAGCGGCCCGGGCGCCCCGCCGTTCGACGCCATCGGCCCGCTACATCTCCTTGGCGCAGTCCCGCTTCGTGTAGCCGAGCTTCTGCCCTTCCTGGACGGCGGCCTCCTCCAGCTTGGGCCGCACCACCTCGCGCATGGGCTCGATCCAGTCGGAGACGATCTTCCACTGCTTGCCGTCCCACTGCTGCACGGCGGCCAGGCCGTTGCCCTCGTGGTTCTCGCAGGTCACGCGCAGCGGCCGCAGCAGGCCCTTCATGCCGAGCTGCTCCAGCCGCTGCTCGGTGAGGTTCAGGTGCTCGAAGCCCCACCGCACCTGCTCGCCGGTGAGCGGCTTGTTGCCGAACTTCGTCATGGCCGTCCGGATGGCCTCGACGTTGAGCATGGCGTTGATGACCATGCGGTTGTAGAGCACCTCGCCGACGGCCTCCTTCTTGGCCGCGCCCTTCCCCTTGTCGTAGACGTGCTTGACGATGTCCTGGTGCACCTTGAAGTTCGCGCCCGGCGCGTGGAACGTCATGGACTTGTAGCCCTTGGCGCCGTCGCCGGCGGGCACCACGTCGGCCTCGGTGCCCGTCCACCAGTTGCCGACCATGCGGTCCATCTTGAAGCCGATGGCGTGCGCCTCCTTCACGGCGACCTGGTTCATCACGCCCCAGCCCGACACGTAGACCCAGGCGGGATTGATGCGCCGCACCTGCAGCCAGGTGGCCTTCTGCTCCTGGCCCGGATGGTCGACGGCCAGCAGCGTCAGCTCGAAGCCCAGCTGGCGGGCCAGCGTCTCCAGCGTGGGGTTGGCCTCCTTGCCGTAGGGGCTGTTGTGGTACACGTGGACGATCTTCTTGCCCTTGAGCTTGTCCATGCCGCCTTCCTGCTGGGCGGCGTACTTGATGAAGGCGGAGGCCTGGCTCCAGTACGTCATCGGGAAGTTGAACACCCACGGGAACCAGCGGCCGTCGGCCGAGGCCGTCATGCCGTACCCCATGGAGTGGATGACGATCTTGTCCACCGCCGCCTTGGGGATGAGCTGGTACGTGATGCCGGTGCTGTAGGGGTTCACCAGCACGGGGTTCTTGCTCTTCAGCCGCTCGTAGCACTCCACGCCCTGCTTGGTGTCGTACTGCGTCTCGCACTCCTCGAAGGCGATCCTGACGCCGTTGATGCCGCCGTCCCGCTCGTTGACGAGGTTCAGGTAGTCGCTGGCGCCGTTGGCCAGCGGGATCCCGCTGGGCGCGTACGGGCCCGTCCGGTAGACCAGGAGCGGGATGAAGATCGTCTTGTCCTGGGCCGGCGCCGCGACGAGGAGCGGTCCGGCCACGAGCGCCAGGGCGAGGGCCACGACGGTGAGACGTCTCGCTGTCATGCTGTCCTCCTGTGAGCCGTCAGTGCGGGAAGGGCCACAGCCGGAGCTTCTCCTTCGTCAGGTGCCACAGGCGCGCGAGGCCGTGCGGCTCCACGATGAGGAAGAAGAGGATGAGGCCGCCGAAGACCATCAGCTCGATCTGCTTCTGCAGCGCCACCGGCAGGGCCAGGCCGACCGCGTGCGGGACGTTGGTGAGGAAGATGGGAACGAGCACGATGAAGGCCGCGCCCAGGAACGAGCCCAGCACGCTGCCCAGGCCCCCGATGATCACCATGAACAGCACCAGGAACGACAGCCCGATGTCGAAGGCCAGCGTCTCGGCGCTGCCCAGGTAGAGGAACACCAGCTCGGCGCCGGCCACGCCGCAGTAGAACGAGCTCACGGCGAAGGCCAGCAGCTTCGTGCGCAGCGGGCGGACGCCGATGATCTCGGCGGCGATGTCGCGGTCCCGGATGGCCATCCACGAGCGGCCGATGCGCCCGCGGACCAGGTTCTTGGCGACGAGGCCGAAGAGCACGACGGCGGCCAGCGCCATGACGTAGCGCGCGGCGGCGGTGGACTCCGGGCCCGTCACCATCACGCCGAGCACCGTCCGGGCCGGCGCCGTGATCGTCCCCGACGGCGCGTAGTTGACGAACCAGCCGACCTTGTTGAAGAGCCAGATCAGGAAGAACTGCGCGGCCAGGGTGGCCACGGCCAGGTAGAAGCCCTTGATGCGCAGGCTCGGGATGCCGAAGACGAGCCCCACCAGCGCGGCGATCAGCCCCGACAGCAGGAACACCAGGACGATGTTCAGCCACGGGAACGCCGTGGAGAGCTTGAAGGCCGAGTAGGCGCCCACGGCCATGAAGCCCCCGGTGCCGAGCGACAGCTGGCCGGCGTAGCCGGTGAGGAGGTTCAGCCCCAGCGCGGCCAGCGCGTAGACCAGGAACGGGATGAGCACGGCCTGCAGCCAGTACTCGTCGAGCGCCAGCGGCGGCCAGAGGAAGGCCACCGCCAGCGCCGCGACCACGACCACCCGGTCCTGGGCGATCGGGAAGATCGCCTGGTCGGCGGCGTAGGTCGTCTTGAACTGGCCGGCCTCCCGATAGATCACGTGGCCTCACACACGCTCAATGATCTTTTCTCCGAACAGCCCCTGAGGGCGCACCAGCAGGAAGGCGAGGGCCACGACGTAGGCGAACCAGTTCTCGATGGCGCCGCCGACCAGGGGGCCCCAGTACACCTCGCCGATCTTCTCGCCCACGCCGATGATGAGCCCGCCGACGATGGCGCCGGGCACGGACTCGAAGCCGCCCAGGATCAGCACCGGCAGCGCCTTGAGGGCGATCAGCGAGAGGCTGAACTGCACGCCGCTCTTGGCCCCCCACATGATGCCGGCCGCGATGGCCACCAGCCCCGCCACCGACCACACCACCACCCAGATCGTCTTGAGCGGGATGCCGATCGACAGCGCGGCCTCGTGGTCGTCGGCCACCGCGCGCAGCGCCCGGCCGATGCGCGTCGTCTGGAAGAAGACGGCGAGCACCGCCACCAGCACGGCCGCGGTGAGCGCGGCCGTCATCTCGAGCTTGTTGACCAGGATGCCGGCGACCATGAACGACTCGTCGGGAATGCCGACGTCGAGCTTCTTGACGTTGGCGCCCCACGCCATCTCGCCGAAGCCCTCCAGGAAGAAGTTGAGGCCGATGGTGGCCATGAACAGGATGATCTGCGGCTGGTTCACCAGCGGGCGCAGCACCACGCGCTCGATCGCGAAGGCCAGCAGCACCATGACCGCCATGGTGAGCAGCAGCGCGACGATGACGGGCGCGCCGCGCTCCATGAGCCCCACCAGCGTCAGCGCGGCGAAGAGCACCATGACGCCCTGGGCGAAGTTGAAGACGCCGGAGGCCTTGAAGATCAGCACGAAGCCCAGGGCCACCAGCGAGTACATGAGGCCGGCCGCGATGCCGCCCAGGAGGACCTCGACGAAGAACAGCGGATTGGCGGCGATGTCGGCGAACGGGGCCAGCACCGCCGACAGCGCTCCGGTCATGGCGCCCTTTCGAGCGCCGGCTTCGCCGGCGCAACCGTCCTGGGGGAGGTCTCGGAGGGGGCCGTCGAGGCCCCCTCCGACAAGACCCCGAGATACGCGTCGAGCACGGCCGGGTCGGTGCGCACCTGGTCCGGCGTGCCATCGGCGATCTTGCGCCCGTAGTCGAGGACGACCACCCGGTCGGAGATGTCCATCACCACGCCCATGTCGTGCTCGATGAGCGCGATGGTGGTGCCGAACTCCCCGTTGACGTCGAGGATGAAGCGACACATGTCTTCCTTCTCCTCGACGTTCATGCCCGCCATGGGCTCGTCGAGCAGCAGCAGCGTGGGCTCGGCGGCCAGCGCCCGGGCCAGCTCCACGCGCTTCTGCAGGCCGTAGGGCAGCTGCCCGGCCGGCGCCTTGCGGATGGCCTGGATCTCCAGGAAGTCGATGATGCGCTCGACGAAGGCGCGGTGCTCGAGCTCCTGCCGGCGCGCCGGCCCCCACCACAGCGCGTCCAGCAGGAAGTGCCCGCGCATCTTCAGCAGCCGGCCGGTCATGATGTTGTCGAGCACGCTCATGCCCTTGAACAGGGCGACGTTCTGGAAGGTGCGGGCCACGCCCAGGGCGGCCACGTCCGGCGGCTTGAGGTGCGTGCGGTCCCGGCCCTCGAACCGGATGCGGCCCTCGTCGGGATGGTAGAAGCCGCTGATGACGTTCAGGAGCGTGGTCTTGCCGGCCCCGTTGGGCCCGATGATGGCCAGGATCTCGCGCCGGCGGATCTGCAGGCTGACGCGCGTCAGCGCGAGCAGGGCGCCGAAGCGCACGGTGACGTCCTCCGCCTCGAGCAGCGGCGCCGCCCCGCCGGCGCTCACGCCCGCGCCCCCACCGGCTCGACCTCCTCGATGCGCACGTCGGCGCGGATGAGGCCCGTGCGCCCGTCCTCGTAGGTGACCTGGGCCTCGACCTGCACCCGGTCGCCGTCGCCGTACAGCGCGTCGATCAGGGGCGCGTACTTGCGGGCGATGTAGCCCCGGCGCACCTTGCGCGTGCGCGTGATCTCCTCGTCGTCCGGGTCCAGCTCCTTGTGGAGGATCAGGAATCGCCGGATCTGCGCGCTCTTGAGGACCTCGTCCTCGAGCAGGCTGCGGTTCACCCGGGCCACCTCGCCGCGGACCAGCTCGTAGACCTGGGGCTTCTGGGCCAGGTCGGTGTAGCTCGTATAGGCAATCCCCCGGCGCTCCGCCCAGTTCCCGACGGCCCCCAGGTCGATGTTGAGCAGCGCGGTGACGAAGGGCCGGTCCTGGCCGACGCACACGGCCTCGCGGATGTACGGCGAGAACTTCAGCTTGTTCTCCAGGTACTTGGGCGCGAACATCGTGCCGTCGGCCAGCCGGCTCACGTCGCGGGCGCGGTCGATGATCTTCAGGTGTCCGGACGCGTCGATGAACCCGGCGTCGCCCGTGCGGACCCAGCCGTCGACCAGCGTCTGCGCCGTGGCCTCGGGGTTCTTGAAGTAGCCCTGGAACACGCCCGGGCTGCGGAACAGGATCTCGCCCTGCTCGGAGATGCGCACCTCGACCTCGGGCAGCGGCGTGCCGACCGTGTCCAGGCGCACGTCGCCGTCCTTCTGGATGGCGATCAGCGCGCTCGACTCGGTCATGCCGTAGAGCTGCTTGACGTTGATGCCCAGGGCCCGGAAGAAGACGAAGATCTCCGGGCCGATGGCCTCGCCGGCGGTGTAGGCCACGCGGATGCGGCGCAGGCCCAGGTTGTCGGTGAGCGGGCCGTACACGAGCAGCCGGCCCAGCGGGGTGAGCCAGCGGCGCCAGCCGCCGGCCCGCTGGCCGGCCAGCCGGCGGCGTTCCTGCTGCTGGGCCACGTCCAGGAAGAACCTGACGAGCGCGCGCTTGGGGCGGCTGGCGTCCTCGATGCGGATCATCACGTTGGTGAGGACGCTCTCCCAGATCCGCGGCGGCGCGAAGAAGTACGTCGGGCCGATCTCCTTGAGATCGGTCAGCACCGTGGCCGCGCTCTCCGGGCAGTTCACGGTGAAGCCCGCGATGATGGCCTGGGCGTAGGAGAAGATGTGGTCGCCCACCCAGGCCATCGGCAGGTAGGCCAGCACCTCCTCGTCGCCGGTGAGGCCCTCGCGGGTCAGGGCGTTGCGCGCGGTCACCGCCAGGTTCCGGTGAGACAGCACGGCGCCCTTGGGCGTCCCGGTGGTGCCCGACGTGTAGCAGATGATCGCCACGTCGTCGGGCCGGCCCCGGGCGATCTCGTCGTCGACGTAGGACGGGTGGGCCTCGTCGAATCGCCGGCCGGCCTCCTGCAGGTCGGCGAGGCGGACGAGGCACGGCTCGGCGTAGCCCCGCATGCCGCGCGGGTCGTCGTACACGATGCGCTCCAGACGCGGGCACTGCGGTCGCACGTGCAGGAGCTTGTCGACCTGCTCCTGGTCCTCGACGATCGCGAAGCGGATCTCCGCGTGGTCGACGATGTAGGCGAGCTCCTTCTCGATCGAGTCCTGGTACAGCGGCACGGGCACCCCACCGAGGGCCTGCACGCCGGCCACGGCCCAGTAGAGCTGCGGCCGGTTGTCGCCGACGATCGCCACGGTGTCGCCGCGGCGCAGGCCCAGCGAGGCGAGGCCGAGCGCGATGAGGCGGGCCTGCTCGGCGTACTCGCGCCAGGTGTAGGACTGCCAGATGCCGTAGTCCTTCTCGCGGATCGCGACCTTGGCGGGGAACCGCTCGGCGTTCTGCTGGATCAGCCGGGGAAAGGTTTCGGCGCCCATGCCGCGTGTCTCTGCTCCCAAAACTCCTCCGCGCTGAAGAGCGTGCGGGCCGACGAGCGAGCCGTCACGGGACGAGAGGGCCGGCGTCGAGTGGCGAGAGTCTAGCGGAGCGCTCGGGGCCTGTCAAGCAAATCGCCGCAATGACGGGGACTTACGAAGAGTCAGACCTCTCCGGCGGCGCGCGCGGCCGCCCGCGACGGATCGCGGCTCACTGCCCCCGGCTCGTGGGGTCGACGCCGGCGAAGGTGAGGAAATCGACCATCCGGAAGTCCCCCGTCACCCGGCCGCTCGCCGTCGGCAGCGTCGGGCGCCACCGCGGCACGCGCAGGTACGACTCGCGGTCGAGCTCGAGGAGCCCGATGATGACCTCGCCGACGATTCGCCCGCCGACCGGCCCGAGATGCTGGCCGGCGCTCACGAGCTGGGCTTCCTTCAGCACGTAGTACCAGAGCGGCGTCGAGGCGTCGAGACGGAGGCGGCGGCCGTACGCGCCGAGCTCGCTCAGATCGGCCCGGGACAGCGCCGGGACGTGCATGGCGCGCGCGATGCTCTGGCCGGACGGGAGCTGCCAGGTGACGCCGCGGAGCAGATTGCGCTGCGCCAGCGAGGTCGGCGGATCGCCCGAGGCGATCGCGCCGAGCGGCAGATCGAAGAGCGGCGTCGAGAGCCTCGCGTCGATGAGCTTGTTCGGCTTCACGTCCTCCCCGAGGCTGCCCGTCTGGCCGCCGGGCCGGGGCGTCGTCCCGAAGTCGAAGAAGGTCTGCCAGCCGATGAAGCGACGTCGCGCCCGGCAGCCGCCGCGCAGATCGTCGGGGTCGGTCCGTCCCTCCTGGACGCCGTCGAACAGCATCGCGAAGAACGGTGCCGGCTGCCCGGTGGCGTCCACGTCGCCGGCCAGGTTCGCCCGGTAGGAGGGGCGGACCATCGAGTGGCCGAAGCGGTACGCGGCGCCCTGGAACTCGACGGGGATCTGCGCCGCGTGGGGCCGGTAGAACTTCCGGCCGTGACGGAGGATGTCGTCGACCATGGGCGGGCCGACGAAGCGGGGCAGGAACTCGTGCACGATCATCCACTGGTAATGCCACGTCGTGAGCTGGCGGGCGCGGCGGAACACCTCCTCGGCGCCCAGGCGGCGATCGTCGGCGACGAGCGCCTCGACGAGGGCGTTGTGAAAGCAGAGGAAGGCGGCGTGAAGGCCGCCGATCACGAGGTTCTCGTCGTTCCTCGGGTCGGCGATGATCGCCGCGTTGGTCGCGTCGCGGGGCAGGTCCTCGAACAGGCCCCCGCTCTCGATCCTGAACTTCGTCGGGTGCTGGCGGCCCGCCCGCCGGTAGAGCTCGGGGTCGGCGAGCGGTCCGCCCCCGTAGACGGAGTCCAGGTCGAGGGCCGGCGTGCGGGAGTTCGCCGACTCCTCCGGGGGCGTCGGCACCCCCAGCCGGGACGCCAGGTCGAAGGTCATGTCGTGGTCCATGAACTGGCCCATGAACGTCACGCCGGCGGTGTGCGTGGGGTTGTTCGGATTGTTGACGTTGAGCGCCGGGTCGGCGATGAGCGCCACGGGCCCCTGGCTCAGATCATCCCCGGCATCCAGGATGCCGCCCGGCTTGCCGATGTCCCTCAAGGCCGCCTCGAGCACCGGGCTCGCTTCCGCGAACGGAGGCAGGTCCGGGAACATCCGGCCGAAGCGGTCTTCCCGGATGACGAAGCGACGGCCCGGCCGGGCCCGGGCGGGCCGGGGGGTGAGGATGCCGGACGTGCCGACGACCAGGGCCGCGGCGCCCAGCGTGTCGAGAAAGCGCCGCCGGCCGATCCCCGCGAAATCGGCATGATGTCTCGCCGTCATCGATCTGGCCCTCCGTCGGTCGACCGAGTCCGCGTGGCCGACGTCCGAGCACCCGTGGCGCTGTTCGCGGTCGAGCGGCGGCAGGAATCTATCACGGGTCGACGGACGAGAAGCGCGCGTTCTGCGCGCGGGACGCTCGGCATCGAGCCCGGCAGCGACGTCGACCGGCCCCGGTGGGTCGACCCACCGCGCACGGCGTGCGACCGGGCGCATGGCGGAGGTCGGCCAGGGCGGCGCACACGGAGCACGCGCTCGCCTGCACGTCCGGCGCCGCCGTCAGCGCAGCGCCCGCTCGATCAGCGGCAGGGCGAAGTACGCGACGAAGGCCGCGGTGGCCACGTAGACCATCCAGTGCACCTCCCGGCCCCGGCCACGGAGCAGCTTGAGCGCCGTCCACGTCACGAAGCCGGCGCCGATGCCGTTGGTGATCGACCACGTGAACGGCATCGTCAGCACGGTCATGAAGGCCGGCACCGCCTCGTCGACGTCGTCCCACGCGATCTCGCGGGCGAGCGACATCATCGCGAAGCCGACCAGGATCAGGGCCGGCGCCGTGGCCTGGGCCGGGATGACGGCGGCCAGCGGCGAGCAAAACATGGCGAGCAGGAAGCAGACGCCGACGGTCACGGCGGCCGTGCCCGTCCGCGCCCCCTCGGTCACGCCGGCCGCGCTCTCGATGTACGTCGTGTTGCTGCTGGCGTTGGCGAGCCCGCCGAGCGCGGCACCCAGCGAGTCGACGAGGAGCACGCGGTTGGCGCGGGGCAGCCGGCCCCGGGCGTCGAGGAACCCGCCCTTGCCGCCCACCCCGATGATGGTGCCCATCGTGTCGAAGAAGTCGCTCAGCATGATCGAGAAGATGGCCAGGGCCGCCGCCGTCGTCCCCATGACGGCGAAGAGGCCGAAGTCGAGCCGGCCGAAGGTCGAGAAGTCCGGCGCGCTCACGAGCGCCGCGGGGATCTGCGCGGCCCCCGGCGTGGCGAAGGCCTGCCAGTCGCCGACGAGCCCGTTGAGGGCGATGGCCAGCACCGTGGTCGCCAGGATGCCGGCCAGGAGGCCGCCGGGCGTCCGGCGCGCCACCAGCCACGCGGTGAGGATGAACCCCGCGACGAACGTCACCGCGGGCACGCCGGCGAGCGGGCCCAGGCCCACCGGCAGCGGCCCCGTCGGGGGCTTCACCACGAAGCCGGCCGTGAAGAACCCGATGAAGGCGATGAACAGGCCGATGCCCACCGAGATGGCGCGCTTGAGCGCCAGCGGCACCGCGTCCATGACGGCCTCGCGGAAGCGCGTGAGCACCAGGACGGTGATGAGCACGCCCTCCAGGAACACCACGGTCATCGCCTGCGGCCAGCTGAGCCCCCGGCCGGCGACCAGGTCGAAGGCCACCACCGCGTTCAGCCCCATGCCCGGGGCCAGCGCGAAGGGATACCGGCTCACCAGGCCCATGGCGATGGACAGCACGCCGGCGGTCAGGCAGGTGACGGTCAGCGTGGGCGCGAACGGCAGGCCGCGGCCCTCGAGCCCCGGCACGCCGGCGAAGCCCAGGATGAGCGGGTTCACGAAGATGATGTAGGCCATGACCATGAAGGTCGTGGCCCCCGCCCGCACCTCCCTCCCGACGCGCCCGCTCGCCGGCACCGCGGGTCAGGTGCGGAACTGCCTGAAGTTCACGGGCCGCTTCTCCACGAAGGCGTTCCGGCCCTCCATCGCCTCCGCGGTCTGGTAGTAGAGGTTGAGCGCGGTGGAGGCGAACTCCGCCACGCCGGCGCGCGTCTCGGAGTCGATGTTGAAGGACTGCTTGGCCAGCGCCAGCGCCGTCGGCGACTTCTCCAGCAGCTCGCGGCACCACTGCTCGACCTCGGCGCGCAGGTCGGCCAGCGGCACCACCTTGTTCACCAGGCCCATGGCCAGCGCCTCCTGCGCCGAGTACTGCCGGCACAGGTACCAGATCTCCCGGGCCTTCTTCTCGCCGACGACGCGGGCCAGGTAGCCGGTGCCGTGTCCGGCGTCGACGCTGCCCACGCGGGGGCCGGTCTGGCCGAACACGGCGTTCTCGGAGGCGATGCTGAGGTCGCACAGCACGTGCAGCACGTGGCCGCCGCCGATGGCGAAGCCGTTGACCATGGCGATGACCGGCTTGGGGCAGTGGCGGATGGCGGTGTGCAGGCCGTCGACGTACATCGGGCGGGCGCCGTCGGCGGAGTAGCCGCCGCTGCCGCGCTCCTTCTCGTCGCCGCCGGAGCAGAAGGCCTTGTCGCCGGCGCCGGTCAGCACCACGACGCCGACGGCGGGGTCGAACCGCGCGTCCATGAACGCGTCGGTCAGCTCGTGGACGGTGCGCGTGCGGAAGGCGTTGCGCACCTCGGGCCGGTTGATGGTGATCCAGGCGATGCCGTCCCGCTTGTCGTAGAGGATGTCGGTGTACGCCATGCGGCCTCCGGGGCTACAGCGGTGTTCTGAGGATGCGGCTCAGCTCGCCCACGACGCCGCGGCGGAACGTCAGCACGCAGACGACGAAGATGGCGCCCTGCACGATGGTCAGCCAGGCGCCCAGCTGGGCGAGATAGTGCTCGAGGGTGATCACGATGAGCGCCCCGGCCACCGGCCCGAACACGGTGCCCATGCCGCCGAGCAGGACCATGAGCACGACCTCCCCGGACATCGTCCAGTGCACGTCGGTGAGCGAGGCCAGCTGGAAGACGATGGCCTTGGTGGCGCCGGCCACGCCCGACAGCGTGGCCGACAGCACGAAGGCGATGAGCTTGTACTGCTCGGCGCGGTAGCCGAGGGAGACGGCGCGCGGCTCGTTCTCGCGCACGGCCTTGAGGACCTGGCCGAACGGCGAGTGGATGGCGCGGTACACGACCAGGAACCCGAGCACGAAGATCGCGAGCACCACCGCGTACATCGCGCCGGTCTCGCGCAGGTCGAGGACCCCCAGGAACGTGCCGCGCGGCACCGCCTGGATGCCGTCCTCACCGCCGGTGAAGGGCGCCTGCACGCTGAAGAAGAAGATCATCTGGGCGAAGGCCAGGGTGATGTTGGCGAAGTAGATGCCGCGGCTGCGGATGGTGAGGGCCCCGATGGCCGCGCCGAGGCCGAAGGCGGTCGCGGTGCCGCTCACGATGGCCAGCTCCGGCGGCAGGCCCCACACCTTGGCGGCGTGCGCCGACACGTAGCCGGCCGAGCCCAGGAAGGCGGCGTGGCCGAAGGACAGCAGCCCCACGTACCCCACCAGCAGGTTGAAGGCGCAGGCGAAGAGCGCGAAGCAGAGGGCCTTCATGAGGAAGACCGGGTAGACGAAGAACGGCGCGGCCACGAAGAAGCCCACCATGACGACGAAGGCCGCGACCTGCGGCCGGGGGATGCCGGCCGGGCGCGGGCGCACCGCCGGCGCCGCCGCTCCGGGAGCGCCGGGCGGCCCCGGCAGCGCGGGCGCCGCCGCCGGGCGGCGGCCGGAGCCGTCGGTCACGGGGCGCGCCCGAACAGGCCCGTGGGACGGACCAGGAGCACGAGCGCCATGATCACGAAGATCACGGTGTTCGAGGCCTCGGGATAGAAGACCTTGGTGAAGCCCTCGACCACGCCCAGCGTGAAGCCGGTGACGATGGAGCCCATGATGGAGCCGAGGCCGCCGATGACGACGACCGCGAAGACCACGATGATCAGGTCGGCCCCCATCAGGGGATTCACCTGGTAGATGGGCGCCGCCAGCACGCCGGCCAGGGCCGCCAGCCCCACGCCGAAGCCGTAGGTGAGCGTGATCATGCGCGGCACGTTGATGCCGAAGGCCCGCACGAGCGTGGGGTTCTCGGTGGCCGCGCGCAGGTAGGCGCCGAGCCGCGTCCGCTCGATGACGAACCAGGTGCCGAGACAGACGGCCAGCGAGCACACCACGACCCACGCGCGGTAGGTCGGCAGGAACATGAAGCCCAGGTTGTGGCCGCCGGACAGCGCCGGCGGGATGGCGTAGGGCAGGCCCGACGACCCGAACTCGTTGCGGAAGAGCCCCTGGATGACCAGCGCGACGCCGAACGTGAGCAGCAGCCCGTAGAGGTGGTCGAGGTGATAGAGGCGCTTGAGCATCAGGCGCTCGATCACCACGCCGACGAGCCCCACCACGACGGGGGCGACCAGCAGCGCCCACCAGTAGCCGAGCCCGGCCCACTGCAGGCAGAAGTAGGCGACGAAGGCGCCCATCATGTACTGCGCGCCGTGGGCGAAGTTGATGATGTTGAGCAGGCCGAAGATGACGGAGAGCCCGAGGCTCAGCATGGCGTAGAAGGCGCCGTTGATCAGCCCGATGAGGAGCTGGCCGAACAGCGCCTGGGTGGGGACGCCGAAGATCGTCATGGCCGGGGACGCGCCGGCGCCGGCGAGGCCGGCGCCGGCGCTGGCGATCCTACTTCTTGACCAGCGGGCAGTTGCCCTGGTCCATGGGCCGGAAGGCCTGGTCGATCGGGATCGTGGACCGGACCTTGTAGTAGTCCCACGCCCCCTTCGACTCCGAGGGCTTCTTCACCTCGAAGAGGTACATCGGATGGATCTTCCGTCCGTCCGGGCGCACGCGGCCCTTGCCGAAGATGGGGTCGTCGGTGGGCATGTCCTTCATCCTGGCGATGACCTTGGGGCCCTCGTCGCTCTTGAGGGCCTCCACGGCCTTCAGGTAGTGCAGCACCGCCGAGTACACCCCCGCCTGGGCCATGGTCGGCATCGCCCCGCGGTGGCGCTCGGCGAAGCGCTTGGAGAAGGCCCGCGTCTGGTCGTTGAGGTCCCAGTAGAACGACTCGGTGAGGAGCAGGCCCTGGGCCTTCTCCAGGCCGAGCGCATGGACGTCGGTCAGGAAGACGAGCAGGCCCGCGAACTGCTGGCCGCCCCGCACGATGCCGAACTCGGCGCCCTGCTTGATGGCGTTGGTCGTGTCGGCCCCGGCGTTGGCCAGACCGATGATCTTCGCCTTCGAGGCCTGCGCCTGCAGGAGGAAGGACGAGAAGTCCGCGGTCGGGAACGGATGCCGCACCTTGCCCACCACCTTGCCGCCGTTCTTCACCACCACGGCCTCGGTGTCCCGCTCGAGGTCGTGGCCGAACTTGTAGTCCGCGGTCAGGAAGAACCAGGTGTCCCCGCCGGTCTTGACGATGGCCTGGCCGGTGCCGTTGGCCAGCGACCACGTGTCGTACGTCCAGTGCAGCGCGTTGGGCGAGCACGCCGGGCCGGTGAGGTCGGAGGTGGCGCCGGTGGAGACGATCAGCGCCTTGTTCTTCTCGCGCGCCACCTGGTTGACGGCCAGCACCACCGACGAGGTCGGCACGTCCACGATCAGGTCGACCTTGTCGGCGTCGTACCACTGGCGCGCGATGCTGGAGCCGACGTCGGGCTTGTTCTGGTGGTCGGCCACCAGGACCTCGACCTTGAGACCCTTCTTGGCCGCGCCGGAGTCCTCGATGGCCATGCGGGCGGCCACCACCGACCCGGGGCCGGCGAGGTCGGCGTACGTTCCGGACTGGTCGTTCATGACGCCGATCTTCACGACGCCGTCGGACACCTGGGCGTGGGCGACGGCGGCGGCGAGGACGAGCGCCGCGGTCAGGGCGAGCGTGCGCAGGACGGGCATGCGGTCGACTCCTTTCTCGATGCGGGCCTGTGGATGGGACACGGGTCAGACTCCGAGGTACTCGTGCAGCCGGTCGAGGCTGGCCGGCAGCCGATCGTTCGGGACCATGTCGACGACCCGGCCGTGCTCCATCACGTAGTGACGGTCGGCCACGGTGGAGGCGAACCGGAAGTTCTGCTCCACGAGCAGGATCGTGAATCCCTCGGCCTTCAGGCGCCGGATGGTGGCGCCGATGTGCTGGACGATCACCGGGGCCAGGCCCTCCGTGGGCTCGTCGAGCAGGAGCAGGCGGGCCCCCGTGCGGAGGATCCGCGCGATCGCCAGCATCTGCTGCTCGCCGCCGGAGAGCTTGGTGCCCTGGCTGCGCAGGCGCTCGCGCAGGTTCGGGAACATCCCGAAGATGGCCGCGGCGGACAGCCCGCCCGGGGCCACCACCGGCGGCAGCAGGAGGTTCTCCTCCACGTCGAGGCTGGCGAAGATGCCGCGCTCCTCCGGGCAGAAGGCGATGCCCATGCGGGCGATGGCGTTGGACGGCCGCCCGACGAGCTCGTGTCCCCGGAAGCGCACGGAGCCCCGGCGCCGGCCGACGATCCCCATGATGGCCTTGAGCGTGGTCGTCTTCCCCGCCCCGTTGCGCCCCAGGAGCGTGGCCACCTCGCCGGGACGGATCTCGAAGTCGACGCCGTGCAGGACGTGGGACTCGCCGTACCAGGCGTGCAGGCCCTGCACGACCAGCAGCGGCTCAGCCACGGGTCCGCTCCCCCGACGCGCCCAGGTACGCCTCGATCACCGCGGGGTCGCGCGACACGCGGGCGTAGTCGCCCTCGGCGATGACCTCGCCGCGAGAGAGCACGGTGATGATGTCGGAGAGGTGCTCGACGACGCTCAGGTTGTGCTCGACCATCAGGACCGTCCGGTTCACCGCCACCTGCTTGATGAGGGCCGAGATGCGGGCGACGTCCTCGTGCGTCATCCCCGCCGTCGGCTCGTCGAGCAGCATCATCTCCGGGTCCAGCGCCAGCGTCGTGGCGATCTCCAGCGCCCGCTTGCGGCCGTAGGGCAGCTCGACGGCGACGCGGCCGGCCACGTCGGCCAGGCCCACCGCGGCCAGCAGCGCGAGCGCCCGCTCGTCGAGCGCCTCCAGCACCCGCTCGGAGCGCCAGAAGTCGAACGAGCGGCCGCGGCGGCGCTGCAGCGCGATGCGGACGTTCTCCAGCACGGTGAGGTGCGGGAACACCGCGGAGATCTGGAACGAGCGCACCAGGCCCAGCCGCGCGATGTCGGCGGGCCGGCTGCCCGTGATGTCGCGGCCCTTGAAGCGGATCCGCCCCGCCGTCGGCGTGATGAAGTGGGTGAGCAGGTTGAAGCACGTGGTCTTGCCCGCGCCGTTGGGCCCGATCAGGGCGTGGATCGTGCCGCGCCGCACGCGGAGGTCGACGTGGCGGACGGCGACGAAGCCGCGGAACTCCTTGGTCAGCCCCTGCGTCTCGAGGATGACGTCGCTCACCGGTGCTCACGGCGCGGGTGGAAGACGGCCTCGCGCCGCTCCTGCCACGCGCGGTTGGCCTCGTCCATCTCCCAGGAGGTCATGCAGGCGGCCTGCGCGCGCAGGACGTCCTCGACGATGGCGCGGGGGTCGGCGTGGAACGAGGCCTGCAGCAGGCGCTTGGTGTGCGCCGCCGCCGTCGGCGACGACGCCCGGGCCTTGTCGATCGCCGCCGCCAGCGTGGCGTCCAGCGCCTCCGGCGCGCACACCCAGTTGACGAGCCCCATGGTGAGGGCTTCGGCCGGGCTCACGTCGTCGTTGAGCAGGGCCAGCGCCTTGGCGCGCCCGAGCCCCACCACGCGGGCCAGCCGCAGCACCGCGCCGTCGGGAATGAGGCCGTGGCGGGTCGCGCCGAGGCCGATCACCGCGTCGCTGGTGGCCAGCCGGAGGTCGCAGGCGAGCGCCAGCTGCAGCCCGCCGCCGATCGAGTAGCCATGGAGCGCGGCGATCGCGATCTTGGGCATGTCCTCGAGGCAGTTGAGCGCGCGGATCCAGTGGCGGTAGAAGGCTTCGCCGATGGCGCCGCGGGCCAGCGCGGTGCGATCCATGCCGGAGCAGAAGGCCCGCCCCTGCCCGCGCACCACGACGACGGTCACGTCGGGGTCGGCCGCGGCGGCCTCGGCGTGGTCGGCCAGCGCCGCGGCCAGGTCGGTGTTCAGCGCATTGAGGACCGCAGGACGGCTGAGGGTGATCCACGCCACGCCGTCCCTGACGGCGTAGCCGACGGGCGCGTCGCTCATGATTGAATCATGGAAGGGTGCCGCCTAACCTATGGGAAACTCGGCACAGTGTCAAGCGAGGCCATGACCGCGTGAGGCGTCCGGGCCTGCCGGCGCGCCTGCTGCTCGCCGCGGTGCTGACGCTGGCGGCGCCCGCCGCCTCGGAGAGCCAGGTGTTCCTCGGCTCGCAGCCGGCGCCGCCCTTCGAGATCGGCCCGCTGTTCGTCCGCGCCCGCGTGACGCCCGCGCTGGGGGACACGCAGGTGGACGTGCTCTTCAGCCTCGCCGTGCCGCCCGGCGCCCGCCGGGAGACCGTCGGCCAGGACCTGATCCTGCTGTGGCCGGGGGCCGTCGTGGCCGACCCCGAGCTCGGCCCGCCGGACCCGGCGCTGGCGCGCGAGCTCGAGCAGCAGGGCCTCAGCATCATCGACGAGGGCCGCGTGCCCCTCACCGTGCGCCACCTCGACCAGCGCGGCGCCGACGGCCGGTCCACGCGCGAGCCGATCGCCGGGGGCGCGGTGTTCGCCACGTTCGTGCGCGAGGGCGGCCCGCTCGGGCTCAGCTCGCCGGCCACTTGGATCCGCGTCCCGTGGTCGGCCGGCATGGCGACCGCGGACGCGATGATCGACCTGCGGCTCGTCACGCGCGGGCTGATCAAGCCCAAGGCCGGGACGTGGTTCGAGCGCACGTTCTGGGGCCAGCGCTATCGCCTGACGCTGAGCTTCGGCGACGTGCGCCAGCGGGGTCTCTTCCGCCTCTACCTGCGCCACCGCGACCGCGTGGTGCGGTTGTCGGAGGACCCGTCGCAGATCATCGTGAACTTCCAGGGCGCCGACATGCTGAAGATCGACGAGCTCTACCCGCAGTCGGTCCGCCGGCAGCGCAGCGAGAGCCAGGACAACACCGAGCAGGTCTCGCTCTTCCTGGATCCCGGCGAGGGCCTGCGCCCGCAGACGCTGGCCGTGCAGTTCGGCTACTTCTCGGGCCTGCAGTCGTGGGCTCCGGTGCTGGTGCCCACGCTGTTCTTCCTCCTCGGCAACATCGCCGGCGTGCTGGTCCGCGGCATGGCCGAGCGGCTGACCCGCCGGCTCTCCGGCCGCATCCACCTGGGGCGCGCCGAGCCCACCCCCGCCGCGCGCCAGTCGGGCACCATCGTGCCGCGCGAGACGCTGGCCCGGGTCGTGCCCGGCGAGACGCGGTACGCGGAGGTCCTTCAGCTGATCCCCGGGCATCCCGAGGAGCACGAGCGCCTGGAGTCCCCGGGCCGCCGGACGCTCGTCTACCGCGGCCGCCGCGTGGTCCCGCACCGGCAACGGACGTTCGGCTGGCTGGCCACCGTCGACCACTGGGACGTCGAGCTGCACGAGGTCGACATCGAGCTCGACGGCGACGTCGTTAGCGACGTCCACGCCCGCGTCCGCCGCGCCCGCGCCACCAACCCGGAAACCGCCGTCTAGCCCGAGCCCTCTCCGGAGCATCTGCCTCGGCTCTCCGGCCGAACGCCGAGTCGCGTGCGGCCAGAGACGCCGGCCGGGGCGGGGCCGGGGCCGCCCCCCTCGGGACACGCGATCCAGATCGTCCTGGTTTCCCGACGGGGGCCCGGCCGCCCGATCACAGCGGAACACTGCGATGCCGCGCGTTCGACGCCCCGCTGCGGCCGGTTGATCCGCCTCCGCCTCGCGCGATGACGACGGCAGCGCAGCAGATTCGTGGTGGCAGCAGTTACCGTGAGACCGTCAGGGGTCGCGTGCTCCCGTAGTGGTGCTCGTCCACCCAGGGTTTGCCCTCGGCGAAGCGGGTGGAGCGGAAGGGCGTGAGGTCGGCGGTGCGGGGCTTGCCTTCCACGATCCACTCGGCGAGGCAGCGGCCGATGGCGGGCGAGGTCTTGAACGAGGTGCCGGAGTCGCCGAGCATCGCGTAGAGGCCGCGCACCGACGGGATCTGGTCGATGATCGGCCGGCCGTCGGGGCTCATGGCGATCATGCCGGCCCAGCCGCCGCGCATGGTGGCCCGCGCGAACGCCGGGAGCCGGGCGGCCAGCGCGGCCCGGCACCGAGCGACGTAGTCCGCGTCCACGCCCTCGTCGAAGGCGTCGGGGTCCGCGTGGGCGACTCCGAGCTCCACGCCGATGAGCGTGCCCGCCGCCCCCTCCGGCCGGAACCACGAGTGATGGATGGCGTCGATGACGGCCGGGTGGCGATGCGCGACCCCGGCCGGCCAGCGGAACACGGTGATCTGGATGCGCTGCGGGACCACGCCGTGGTCCAGGCCCAGCGGGGCGAGCAGCCGGGCCGACCAGGCGCCGGCGGCCACCACCACGACCGGCGTGGCGAGGGGGCCGGCGGACGTCTCCACGCCGGTCACGCGGCCGCGGTCGACCACGATGCGTCGCGCCTCGCAGCCGGTGCGGATCTCGGCGCCGCACCGCCGGGCGGCCTCGGCGAACGCGAAGGTGGTGGCGCTCGGGTCGGCGAAGCCCGAGCCCGGCTCCCAGGCGGCGGCGCCGATGTCGTCGAGGCGGCAGCCCGGCAGCAGGCGCGCCAGCTCGTCGTGGCTCACGACGCGCGTGTCGATGCCGAGGCCGCGCTGCGCGCCGACGTTGTGGGCGAGCGCCGCCTCGTGGCCGGGGCCGACGAGCTGCAGGAAGCCGACGGGCTCGAACCCGCAGTCGCCGCCCACGATGGCGGCGAAGTCGCGGAAGACCTTCAGGCTCTCCCAGGCCAGCCGCGACTCGGCGGCGTTGGTGTAGTGCATGCGGACGAGCGCGCCGGACTTGCCGGTCGCGCCCGCGGCGAGGGAGCCGCGCTCGACGAGCACCACGCGGCGCACGCCGAGGGTGGCGAGATTGAAGGCGGCGCTGGCGCCGTTGGCGCCGCCGCCCACGACGACGACGTCGGCCGTCTCCATGCCGCGATTGTGGCACGGAGACGGCGCGGGCGCCTTGCGGCGCCCGCGCGTCCCCGGTGACGGGACGGGGCTACTTCCGGCGGCGGCGGATCAGACCCAGGGCCAGCAGGCCCACCCCGACCGCGGCCAGCGTGACCGGCTCCGGCGTGCTGACGCTCACCGCTCCGCCGTTGCGGGTATGGATATCGTTCGATTTCTGGTTGCCGTTGTCGTGCGTGGCCAGTGCCGGCGTCGTCAGGACGAGCGCGAGGGCCAGCGACCCGGCCAGACCGAGGATCGTTCGCATGCCGTTCCCTCCCTTCCGGACGGGAGAGAGGCAAACGACGTGCCGCGGCCGGTGCCTGGCAAGTGCGCAACACCACAGGCCGCGCCGGGCAGGGCTGCCCGGAGCCTGTCAGAACGCTGCAGCGATTTGCAGGTCGCCGGCGGCGCCCGGCGCTCTCAGCGCAGGGCGAGGATCTCGCGGGCGATGACGAGACGCTGGATCTCGGACGTCCCCTCGCCGATCTCGGTGAGCTTGGCATCGCGGAAGATCCGCTCGACCGGGAACTCGGTGATGTAGCCGGCGCCCCCGTGGATCTGCACGGCCCGGGTGGCGGCCTTCATGGCCGTCTCCGAGGCGAAGAGCTTGGCCATGGCGGCGGCGTGCATGGCCGGGCGTCCCTGGTCCTTGAGCCAGGCCGCCTGCAGGGTGAGCAGGCGCGCCGTCTCGATCTCGGTGGCGAGCTCGGCCACCATGCCCTGCAGGCCGTTGAAGTCCGCCAGCGTCCGGCCGAACGCCGTCCGCTGCTTCATGTAGCGGACGGCCGCGTCGAGGGCCGCCTGGGCGATGCCGACGCTCATCGCGGCCATGGCGATGCGCCCGCCCTCCAGCACCTGCATGGCCTGCGCGAAACCCTGGCCGCGCTCGCCGAGGAGGTTCTCGGCCGGCACGCGGGCGTCCTCGAACACGAGCTCGGCCGTGTCGGAGGCGTGCAGGCCGAGCTTCCGGTACGGCCGGGACGCCGAGAATCCCGGCGTGCCCTTCTCCAGCACGAAGGCCGAGATGCCCCGGGCCTTGCCGTCCGGATCGGTGCGCGCCATGACCACGGCAATGGCGCCGACGCTGGCGTTGGTGATGAAGGCCTTGCTGCCGTTGAGCACCCAGGCGCCGTCGCGCCACTCGGCCCGGGTGCGCAGCGCCGCGGCATCGGATCCCGAGCCCGGCTCGGTGAGCCCCCACGCGCCCAGGGCCTCGCCGCGCGCCAGCACCGGCAGGTAGCGGGCCTTCTGCTCGGGCGAGCCGAAGGTGGCGATGTGGTTGGTGCAGAGGGAATTGTGCGCCCACATCGTGATGCCGACGGAGGCGTCGCCCCGGTTCAGCTCCTCGACCAGCAGCGCGTAGGAGACGTAGTCGAGCCCCGCGCCCCCGTACTCCGGCGGCACCAGGGCGCCGAGGAAGCCCAGCGCGCCGAGCCTGGCCACGATGGGCCACGCGAACTCGTGGCGCTCGTCGTAGGGCGCGATGCGGTCGCCCAGCTCGGCCTCGGCGAACTGGCGGGCGGCGTCCCGGACGGCCTGCTGCTCGGCGGTCAGCGTGAAGTCCACGCGGCCCTCAGCGCGGCTCTCTGGCCTTCAGCTCGCCCTCGTGCGCGCGGATGAAGGCGCGGATCTCGTCGGCCATGTCGAGGAGCCGCAGCCACTGCTCCTTGTAGAGCGTCACCGGGAAGCGGCCGAGCCCGTACAGGCTCACCGCGCCCTTCTCGCTCACCTTGAGGTGGCGCGGCGCCGCCGGCCGCGACCGCAGCGCGGCGTTCTCGGCGCGGAGCCGCTCGACCTCCGCCCGGAGCTCGTCCTCAGACGGCGGCACGGACGTGCTCCCGCACGAAGCGCACGATGTCCTGGGTGGACGTCCCGGGGCCGAACAGCTCCTTGACGCCCAGGGCCTTCAGCGCGGCCACGTCCTCGGGCGGGATGATGCCGCCGCCGAAGACGACGACCTCCTCGGCGCCCTGCTCGCGCAGCAGCGCCAGCACCCGCGTGAACAGATGATTGTGGGCGCCCGACAGCACGCTGAGGCCGATGGCGTCGGCGTCCTCCTGGAGCGCGGTGGCCACGATCTGCTCGGGCGTCTGGTGCAGGCCCGTGTAGATCACCTCGAACCCCGCGTCGCGCAGGGCCCGCGCGACGATCTTGGCGCCGCGGTCGTGCCCGTCCAGCCCCGGCTTGGCCACCACCACCCGGATCGTCCGCTCGCTCACGCGGCACCTCCCCCGCCCTCGACCTCGGGATGCTCACCGGCGAGGGCGGCCCGGATGCGCTCGCCGATCTTCAGGATGCGGGCGCGATCGCCCGGCACCGGCTTCCAGTCGAAGCCCTTGCCGTCGTTGGTCCAGCGCGGGATGAGGTGCAGGTGGAAGTGCCCGACCGACTGGAAGGCGGCCGCGCCGTTGGCCTGGAGCAGGTTGAGGCCGTCGGGCTTCACCGCCTGCCGCAGGGCCAGCGCCACCGTCTTCGCCGCCGCGATGGCGGCCTCGAGGTCCTCGACGTCGCTGTCGAAGATGGTCGGGGCATGGGCCCGGGTCACCACCAGGCAGTGGCCGGAGTTGAGCGGGTTGATGTCCATGAAGCAGAGCGTGCGCTCGTCCTCGTAGACCTTGAAGGACGGGATCTCGCCGTCGCGGATCTTGCAGAAGACGCAGTCGGCCATGGCTAGAGGACCACCGTCCAGCCGTGCGGGTCGCGCGCCGTGCCGTACTGGATGCCCACGATGGTGTCGTAGAGCCGCTGGGTCAGCTCGCCGATCGTGCCGCCGTTGACCACGATGCGCTCGCCCTGGTAGGCCAGCTCCCCCACCGGCGAGATGACGGCGGCGGTGCCGGTGCCGAAGACCTCGCGCAGCGTGCCGCGGTGGGCGGCCTCGCGCACCTCGTCGATGCTGACCGGCCGCTCCGCCACCGGATGGCCCCACTCGCGCAGCAGCGCCAGCACGGAGTCGCGGGTGACCCCGGCCAGGATGGTGCCGCCGAGCGGCGGCGTGACGACCTCGTCGCCGATCTTGAGCATGATGTTCATCGTGCCGACTTCCTCGATGTACTTGCGGTGGATCCCGTCCAGCCACAGCACCTGCGTGAAGCCCTCGTGCTTGGCCTCCTCGGCGGCGTAGAGGCTGGCCGCGTAGTTCGCCGACGTCTTGGCCTCGCCGAGCCCGCCGGGGACGGCCCGCACGTACTTGTCGATGACCTTGATCTTGACCGGGTTGATGCCCTCGGGATAGTAGGCCCCCACCGGCGAGAGGATGACGAAGTAGAGGTACTGGCGCGACGGCCGCACCCCGAGGAAGGGCTCGCTGGCGATGATCGTCGGCCGGATGTAGAGCGACGTGCCCACCGTCGCGGGCACCCAGTCGCGATCGACGTCGACCAGCGTGGTCCACGAGCGGAGGACCAGGTCCGGGTCGAGCCGGGGAATGCACATGCGGTCGGCCGTCCGGTTGAGCCGCTCCACGTGCTTCTGGGGGCGGAAGAGCCGGATGCGGCCGTCGCGGCCGCGGAAGGCCTTGAGCCCCTCGAAGAGCCCCTGACCGTAGTGCAGCACGGCCGTGGCCGGATCGAGCGCGAGCGGGCCGTAGGGCTCGACGCGCGGGTCGTACCAGCCCTTCTCCTCCTCGAAATCCACGACGAACATGTGGTCGGTGAAGAACTGCCCGAACCCCAGCTCGCCGTCCTTCGGCTTCGGCTTCCGCGCCGTCGTCCTCGTGATCCTGATCGGCTCCGTCATGTCATCCCCCTGCACGTCCTTGTCGCCCCGCCGTCCTCGCCGGCCGCGCTCGATGGGCCGCGTTCGAGCGGCGGCCGCTCCGATTCAAAAGATGATCGGTTCCCGATAGAGCCCGAAGACCTGGCGGTACACGTCCGAGATCTCGCCCAGGCTCGCGTAGTCCTTCACGGCGTCGATGAGGACGGGCATGACGTTGCGGCCGTCCCGGCACGCCTCGGCGACCTGCTTGAGGCGCCGCTCCACCCGCGCGCCGTCGCGCGAGGCCTTGAAGCGCGCCGTCCGCTCGATCTGCTCGCGCTCCACCTGCTCGTCGATGCGCAGGTAGCTGATCGGCTTCTCCTCGCGCATGACGTACTTGTTGACCCCGACGACGACCTTCTCGCCGCGGTCGTCCATGAGCTGGTAGCGGTAGGCGGCGTCGGCGATCTCCTTCTGGGGGTAGCCGGTGTCGATGGCCCGGATCATGCCGCCCATGGCGTCGATCCGCTCGATGTACGCCAGCGCCGCCGCCTCCATGCGATCGGTCAGGGACTCCACGTAGTAGGAGCCGCCCAGCGGGTCGGCGGTGAGCGCGACGTTCGACTCCTCGGCGATGATCTGCTGCGTCCGGAGGGCCACCGTCACCGCCTCCTCGGTGGGCAGGGCCCACGTCTCGTCGAAGGAGTTGGTGTGCAGGGACTGCGCGCCCCCCAGCACGGCGGCCAGCGCCTGCAGCGCCACCCGGGCGACGTTGTTGAGCGGCTGCTGCGCCGTCGCCGACACGCCGGCCGTCTGGGTGTGGGTGCGCAGGCGCATCGACTCGGGCTTCGTCGCCCCGTAGCGCTCCTTCATGAAGCGCGCCCACATGCGGCGCGCGGCCCGCAGCTTGGCGATCTCCTCGAAGAGGTCGTTGTGGATGTCGAAGAAGAAGGACAGGCGCGGCGCGAAGGCGTCCACGTCGAGACCGCGGCCGATGGCCGCCTCGACGTAGGCCAGCCCGTCGGCCAGCGTGAAGGCCAGCTCCTGGACGGCCGTGGAGCCGGCCTCGCGGATGTGGTAGCCCGAGATCGACACGGGGTTGAAGCGCGGTACGTGCCTCGCCGTGAACTCGATCATGTCGGTCACGATGCGCACGGCCGGCTCCGGCGGGCAGATCCACTCCTTCTGGGCGATGAACTCCTTGAGCATGTCGTTCTGCATCGTCCCGCCGACCCGGTCCCAGGCCACGCCCTGCTTGTCGGCGACGGCCAGGTACATGGCCAGCGCGATCGACGCCGTGCAGTTGATGGTCATGGAGGTCGTCACGTCACCCAGCGGGATGCCGTCGAGCAGGCGCTCGAAGTCGTCCAGCGTCGAGATCGACACGCCCTCCTTGCCCACCTCGCCGCGGGCGCGGGGGTGGTCGGCGTCGTAGCCCATGAGGGCCGGCATGTCGAAGGCCGTCGACAGGCCCGTCTGCCCCTGCTCGAGCAGGTACTTGAAGCGGCGATTCGTGTCCTCGGGACGCCCGAAGCCCGCGAACATCCGCATGGTCCAGAACCGCCCGCGGTACATCGTCGGGTACACGCCGCGCGTGAACGGGTACTCGCCGGGGTAGCCGAGCTTGTCGTCGTGGGACCAGCCGGCGAGGTCCTCGGGCGTGTACACGGGCTCCACGGGCAGCCCCGACAGCGTCTCGAAGCGCACGGGGCGCTCCGGGGCCCGGGCCGTGAAGGGGCCGTACGTCCGCTGCTTCCAGCGCTCGCGCCCGCTCACGCCCGCTCTCCCAGCACCGCCCGCGCGATCACCAGCTTCTGGATCTGCGAGGTGCCCTCGTAGATCTGCGTGATCTTGGCGTCGCGGAAGTGGCGCTCCACCTGGTACTCCTTGACGAAGCCGTAGCCGCCGTGGATCTGGACGGCATCGGTGGTGATCTTCATGGCCGCCTCCGAGGCGAAGAGCTTGGCCATCGACGCCGCCGTCCCGAAGGGCCGCCCGGCGTCCTTCAGCGTCGCCGCCTTCAGGATGAGCAGCCGCGCGCCCTCCAGGGCCGTGGCCATGTCGGCGAGCATCCACTGCACCATCTGGTGCTGCCCGATGGGCACGCCGAACGACGTGCGCTCCTTGGCGTAGGCCACCGCCCGCTCGTAGGCGCCCCGGGCGATGCCGAGCGCCTGCGCGGCGATGCCGATGCGGCCGCCGTCGAGCGCGCTCATGGCGATCGTGAAGCCCATGCCCTCCTCGCCCAGCCGGTTCGCGGCCGGCACCCGGCAGCCCTCGAAGACGAACTCCGCGGTGTCCGAGGCCCGGATGCCCAGCTTGTCCTCGGTCTTGGGCACGTGGAAGCCCGGCGTGCCCTTCTCGACCAGGAAGGCCGAGATGCCGCGGTGGGCCCGGGCCCGGTCGGTCTGGCAGAAGACCAGGGCCACCGAGGCCTCGCGCCCGTTGGTCACGAACACCTTGCGGCCGTCGAGCACGTAGTGCGCCCCGTCGCGCACGGCGAGCGTGCGCTGGTTGGTGGCGTCCGAGCCCGCCTGGGGCTCGGTGAGGGCGAAGCAGCCCAGCTGGTGGCCCTGGGCGAAGGGCGAGAGGAACCGCTCGCGCTGGGCGTCGGTGCCGAACTTGTACACGGGATCGCAGTAGAGCGAGTTGTTCACCGACATGATGACGGCGTGCGAGGCGCACTGCCGGGCGATCTCCACCAGGGCCACCGCGTAGGCGACGGTGTCGGCGCCGCTGCCGCCCCAGCGCTCGGGCACGGCGATGCCCATCAGGCCCAGCTCGCCCATGCGCTTGACCGTCTCGTGCGGGAAGCGGGCCTCGCGGTCGATCTCCTCGGCGATCGGGCGGATCTCGGCCTCGGCGAACTCCCGCGCCGCCGCCTGGATCATCTGCTGCTCGTCGGTGAGCGCCAGGCGCATGACTACTTCTCCAGCAGCCTCTTGAATTCCTGCGTCAGGGCCGGGACGACCTCGAAGAGGTCGGCCACGATGCCGTAATCGGCGATCTTGAAGATCGGCGCCTCGGGGTCCTTGTTGACGGCCACGATCACCTTCGAGGTGCGCATCCCGGCCAGGTGCTGGATCGCGCCCGACACGCCGAAGCCCATGTAGAGCTTGGGCGAGATGGTGCGCCCGGTCTGGCCGATCTGGAACCGGTGCGGGCGCCAGCCCGCGTCCACCGCCGCGCGCGAGGCGCCGACGGCGGCGCCGATGACCCCGCCCAGCTCCTCGAGGATGACGTAGTTCTCCGGCCCCTTCATGCCGCGCCCGCCCGACAGGACGATCTCGGCCTCGGTCAGCTCGGGCAGCCCGGTCGCGGCCTCCTCGCGCCGCTCCACCAGCGACAGCCGCGCGTCGGGAATCGCCGCGGGCGGCCGCTCCACGGTTGCCGTCCTGCCCGGCTGAGCCTCGGCCGGCCGGAAGACGTTCGGCCGCAGCGTGGCGATCCACGGCTGGCGCGCCCACGTGACCTTCGCCAGCAGCTTGCCGGCGTACACCGGCCGGGTGGCGACGAGACGGTCGCCCTCCACGGCGAGCGCCGTGGAGTCGGCGGCGATGCCGACGCCCAGGCGGGCGGCCAGCCGCGCGAGGAACTCGCGCTGCCGGCTGGTGACCGGTCCCAGGATGGCCCTGGGCGATTCCTTGCCGGCCAGCTCCGCGGCGACCGGCACCCACACCTCGCTGCGGTACGGCGCCAGCGCGGCGTGCTCGAGCAGCCACACCTTCGTGGCGCCCCAGGCGCCGAGCTGCGCCAGCCCGGCGTCGGAGGCCTTGTCGGTGAGCCAGACGGCCTCGGCCGGCCCGCCGAGGCGCGCGGCCTCGCCGATGACCTCGGCCATCACCTTCTTGGGCATGCCCTTGCGGTCGTCCTCGACCACGCACCAGATCGCGCCCGCCATCTCAGATCGCCTTCGCTTCCTCGCGCAGGGCGCGGACGAGCTCCTTCACCGCGGTGGGCACGTCGCCCGGGATGATCCGCCCCGGCGGGCGCGGCGGCAGCGGCTCGAGCCTGACCACGGAGAGCTGCGCGGCCTCGCCGCCGAGCCCGACGTCGCCGGCCTTGAGGTCCTTGATCTCCTTCCGCTTGGCGCCCATGATGCCCTTCAACGTCGGGTACCGCGGCTCGTTCAGCCCCTTCTGCGCCGAGAGCACGGCGGGCAGCGGCAGGTCGAAGACCTCGAGGCCGCCCTCCACCTGGCGTCCGGCGCGGATGCTCGTGCCGTCGGCGGCGATGGCCTCCTCCATGATCCAGTACGCGCTCGGCCAGCCCAGCACCTCGGCCAGCTGCGCGGGCACGGCCCCCATGTCGTCGTCGATGGCCTGCCGCCCGCAGAGCACCAGCCCCGGCTGCTCCTGCTTCACGACCGCGGCCAGCGCCCGGGCCGTCAGCAGCGTGTCGGCCTCGGCCAGCGCCGGATCGTTCACGTGGATGGCGCGGTCGCAGCCCATGGCCAGCGCCGAGCGCAGCGCCTCCTTGGCCCGCTCGGGGCCGAGCGCGACGGCGACCACCTCGCCCTGGCCGCGCTTCTCCTTGATGCGCAGCGCCTCCTCCACCGCGAACTCGTCGTAGGGCGACACGATCCAGGTGATGCCGGTCGTGTCGATGGCCCGGCCGTCGGCGCCGATCTTGACCTGCGTCGCCGTGTCGGGCACCTGCTTCACGCACACGAGGATCTTCATGCGGACGCTCCTTGGAGATCGGACTGCCAGTCGTACTGGAGCTCCCGGGTGATCCGGAACCGGTCGCCCGGGATGAAGACGTGATCGAAGACGACGGGGCGGCCGTCGGCGGCGAACGAGACGCGCTCGGACTCGAAGGCCGGGGCGCCGGCGCGACAGCCGAGCTCGCGCGCCTCGCGCCGTCCCAGGCGCACCGCGGAGACGGACTCGCGGGCCCGGTCGATCGCCAGCCCCAGCTTGAACTCCAGCGCCTGCCGCAGCGGGGTGGCCGCGAGATCGGCCTTGACGATCTCCTCGCCGATGGCCGCCGGCAGGAACGAGCGCTGCAGGCTCATCGGGTGGCCCTCCACCAGGCGCAGCCGCTCGATGACGAGCACCCGCGCGCGCGGCGCCAGCCCGAGCGCGGAGGCGGCCCGGCGGTCGGCCGCGACGAAGCGCGTGCCGAGCAGGCGGGTGGTGACGGCCTCGCCCTGCGCGAGCAGGTCGCCGGCGAAGCGCCGCAGGTGGTTGATGTCGTAGTCGATCGACGGCGCGGCGACGAACGTGCCGAGCCCGTGGTGGCGGGCGATGCGCCGCTCGCGCTCCAGCACCTCGAGCGCCTGGCGCAGCGTCATGAGCGTCACGCCGAACTCGCGCGCCAGCTGCCGCTGGTTCGGCAGCCGCGCGCCCGGGGCGAGCTCGCCGCGCGCGATACGCGCGCGCAGGGCCTCGGCGATGCGGTGATAGCGGGGGACGCGACCGTTGATGCGTGCCGCCGTTGCCACGGTGTTCTAGAACTCCTCCTCGCCGAGCGCCCCGCGATCGCCGGACCGACGGGACAAGGAGCGAAGCGACGGGCGTTTGGGACGCGCTACGCGGCTATTTTAGGCGCGCTCGGCGAGCCGGCGCAAGCCGCCCCGCCGCGCGCCGGTCACGCGGTCTCCGCCCCCCCGCGAACCGCCGCCTGCCTGCCCGCCGGGCTCTAGGCCGCCCGCCGCCGGGCGGTGCGTCGCCTGGCCCGTGGGCTCGACCCCGCCGAGGCAGGGCCGTGGCGGCGCCGCCTCAGGGCCCGGACGGCGACCACCGCCGCGATGCCCGCCGCCGTGATGCCGCCGGCCACGGCGAGCGCCGTGCCGATCCCGTACTGCTCGAGCATGGCCCGCCACTGGTCGCCGAGCGCGTAGCCGAGGATGACGAAGACGGCCGACCAGAGGACCGCCCCGAGCGTCTCGTAGGCCAGGTAGCGCGGGTACGAGATGGCCCCGGTCGCCACCAGCGGGGCCGAGGCGGCCCGCACGCTGGCGAAGAAGCGGCCGGCGACGATGGCCCAGGGCCCCAGCCGCTCGAAGCTCGCCCGCGCTCGCCGCTCGCAGCGCCGCGAGGCCAGCGACAGCGCGCAGTACACGCGCATCAGTCGATCGCCGCCCAGGCGCCCCACCGCATACCAGGCGTGGTCGCCGACGAGAGCGCCCAGCGCGCTCACGGCGATGAGCGCCGCCGCGTCGCCCGGGTCGCGCGCCAGCGTCGCGCCGGCGGCGACCAGCAGGACGCGGCCGGGGAACGGCACCCCCGTCGCGTCGACGAGCATCGCGACGAAGAGCCCGATGTGGAGCAGCGGGCCATGCCGAGCGAGCCAGTCGACCGCGGACGCCGCCGTCGCTTCCACGCCCCCAGTATGCCCGCCCCCGCCGGCGGCGAATCAATACGCCGGCAGGACCCCGGCCTTCGTGCCGCCCTTGCGCACCGCGGCGACCTCCTCGGCGGCCTTGGCGGCCAGGAAACGGCTGTCGCTGGCCAGCGTGACGAAGCGGTAGCCGATGTCGATCATCTTGCTGGCGTAGGCGGCGGTGGCGTTGTGGATGCCCGCGACCACGCCGTGCTTGCGGCACGCCTCGACGATGCGGTGCTGCGCCTCGACCACCGGCGCCTCCGTCTGGTCGAGCTTCGGCGTGCAGCCGAGGGTGAGGCTGAGATCCGAGGGCCCGACGTAGACGGCGTCGATGCCGGGCACGCTCAGGATGTCGTCCAGGTTCTTCACGGCCTCGGCCGTCTCGATCATCGGCATGACCACCAGCGTGTCGTTGGCGTGCTGGGCGTAGTCGGCGCCGGCGTAGAGCGAGGCGCGCACGGGCCCGAAGCTGCGGAAGCCGCGCGGCGCGTACTTGCAGGCGCCCACCAGGGCCTCGGCGTCCCGGCGCGTGTTGATCATCGGGCAGATGACGCCGTAGGCGCCGGCGTCGAGGATCTTCATGATCCACGCCGGGTCGTTCCACGGCACGCGGGCCAGCGGCACCACGTCCTTGGCCGCGATGCCCTGCAGCATGGTGACGGCCACCTGGTAGTCGACCACGCCGTGCTGCATGTCCACCGTGAGCGAGTCGAACCCCTGGTGGGACATCACCTCGGAGGCGAACGCGCTGGGGATGCTGAGCCAGCCGTTGACGGCCGCCTCGCCGCGCTCCCAGATCTCGCGCAGTCGGTTGGGCCTCACGCCGGCGGCCTCAGACCCTGTCCGACGCCAGCCGGCCGCTCACGCCCCAGTTCGACTTCTCGACGTCCTGGAAGACCACGTGGACCTGGTCGGGCGTGGTCTTGCCGATGTCGACCATCGCCCGGGTGATGGCGGCGACGATCTGCCGCTTCTGCTCGTCCGTGCGCCCCGCGTACCACTGGATCGTGATGTTGGGCATGACTGGCTCCTATCCCTTGACGCTGCCCGCGGTGAGGCCCTCGACCATGTACTTCTGCAGATAGATGTAGGCGGCGATGACCGGCACCGTCGTCAGCACGGCGCCCGACATCAGGAAGCCCCAGCCGTACACGTCGCCGGTGATGAACGACGCCAGCCCCACCGGCAGCGTCCGGAGCCGCCCGTCGGTGATGAACACCAGGGCGTACAGGAACTCGTTCCAGGCCTGCGTGAACGCGTAGAGCGACGCCGCCAGGACGCCGGGCGCGGCCAGGGGCAGGACCACGCGGTAGAAGGCGCCGAACCGCGTGGCGCCGTCGATCATGGCCGCCTCCTCCAGCTCCTCGGGAATGGACTCGAAGTAGCCCATCAGCAGCCAGGTCACGAAGGGCACCGTGAACGAGGGGTAGGCGGCGATCAGGCCGGCCAGGCTGTTGGCCAGCCCCATGTTCCGGATCTGCGCGTAGAGCGGGATGAAGAGGATCGCCGGCGGCACCAGGTAGGTGATGAGGGTGGCGCTGGCCATGAAGCCCCGGCCGAGGAATCTCAGACGCGCCAGCGCGTAGGCGCCGATGGTGCCGATGGCGGTGGCCACGAGGGTGCTCGACACGGCGACGACGACGCTGTTGCCGTACCAGGACACGAACTCGGTCCGGCTCAGCAGCTGCGCGTAGTTCTCGAGCACGAACGGGCTCGGCCAGAACATCGACACGAGGCTCCGCATCTGCTCCTCGGTCTTGAACGAGGTGATGAGCATCCAGTAGAACGGGAACAGCACGAGCACGAGGAGCGTCAGCAGGAACGCGTACGACAGCCCGAGCTGCAGCCGGCCGGCCGCCGCCCCCCTCACCGCTTGCGCCCCTTCCGCATGTACCGGGCCAGCACGACGATCGTCAGCGCGAGCGCGGGCAGCAGGTAGAGCGCCACCGCGATCGCCTCGCCCAGGCGCTGGGCGCCGAACGCCGTCTCGTAGGAGAGCACGGGCATGACCATCGTGGCCCCGCCCGGGCCGCCCTTGGTCAGGATGTAGACGATGCCGAAGTCGTTGAACGTCCAGATCGTCGACAGCAGCACCACGATGATGACGATGTTCTTCAGACCGGGCAGGGTGACGTGGCGGAAGCGCTGCACGGTGCTGGCGCCGTCCACCGCCGCCGCCTCGTACAGCTCGCCGGGGATGGCCTTCATCCCGGCCAGGAAGCTGATCCCGAAGAACGGGAAGCCGCGCCAGACGTTGACGGCGATGACCGAGGCCATGGCCGTGCCGGGCTCGCTCAGCCAGCCCACGCCCTGGGGCAGCAGGCCGAAGACGCGCACGAGCAGGTAGTTGAGCACGCCCAGGCTGCCGTCGTAGATCCACAGGAAGTTCAGCGCCGAGACGACGGTCGGCGCCACCCACGGGATCAGCAGCACGCCGGTCCAGAACGCGCGCCACCGGATGGGCGTCATCAGCACCAGCGCCATCGCCATGCCGAGCAGGAGCTTGACGAAGACCGAGCTGAACGTGAACAGGAAGCTGTTGTACACCGCGCGGTGGAAGAAGCCGTCCTCGGCCAGGCGCACGTAGTTCTCGAGCCCCACGAAGATCGGCGGCATGCCCACGAGCTTGTGGGTCATGCTGAGGTAGACGGCGTAGCAGAACGGGTACGCGACCAGGGCCAGGACCGAGAGGATGATCGGCGAGACGAAGAGGAATCCGAGCCGGTAGTCGGGTCCCAGCCAGCGGGCCGGCCCCACCCGCCGCCCGCGCCCGCCGAGGGCGACGCGGGTCTCGACGCGCGTCGCGGGAACGGCCATCGCCGGCGCTCTCAGCCCCGGCTGCGGATCCGGTAGATGTCCTCGACCCGCTTGTGGGCCTCCTTGAGCGCCGCCTCGATCGAGAGGCCGCCGACCACGATGCGGCCGCCCATGTCGGCGAGCACGTACTGCGCCTCGACCTCGATGGCCGCCGGTGTGATCGGCCCCGGGTAGCCCGGCCACACCGAGCGCAGGATGTTCTCCTTCATGCCCTCGTAGTTGGGGTCGGTCTTCCAGTACGGGTGCTCGGCGCGCGACTTGTAGACGGGCCCGGCCTGGCCGCTGCACGCCTTCATGTACTCCTCGAACCGCTTCTCGTCCTCGACCCAGCGGACCAGGTCCTCGCAGAGGTCGGCGTGCTTGCTCGCCTTGAACAGACCCCAGTTGTAGGCGCCGGAGAAGAAGAACGACCCCGCCGGACCGCCCGGCGTCAGGATGACCTGCGTCTTCTCGTAGAGGGGGTTCTTGCGGGCGCCCATGGCGTAATAGAGGCTCGCGCCGTTGTTGGTGGACACGAGCTTGCCCGCCATGAAGGCCTCGTTGTTGTGCAGGTCGGTCCAGCCCATCACGCCCGGCGGCTGGATCTTGTGCTTCTGGATCGTGTCCACCGCGAACTGGATGGCCGCCATGTTCGGCTTGAGATTGCTCGTGGCCAGCGCGGGCTTGCCGTCCTTGTCCCAGACGCTGCCGCCGTAGTCCCAGAGCAGGTTCTGCAGGAAGCCGCGCGCGTCGTCGGAGCGGTTGAGCGTCTGGCCGAAGCCCCACAGGTCCTTGGACGGATCCTGGCACTTCTTCGCGATCTCGACGAGGTCGGGGTCGTACACCTTCGGCATCTTCAGACCCTTCTCGGCGACCAGGTCCTTGCGGATGTGCAGGCCGCCGCCGAAGGAGAGCCGGGCGATGCCGTAGTACTGGCCCTGGTACTGGACGACGCGGTCGGCGTGGGGCAGCAGCCCGCCGCGCTCGGCCGCGATGCTCCTGGCCAGCTTCGTCACGTCGCGCAGCGCGGGCCGGTAGCGCATCGGCCCCTGGTAGTTCATCTCCGCGATGTCGGGCGGGTTGCCCGCCTCGATGGCGGCCACGAACTTCTGCTCGCGGTCGCCGAAGGTGGCCCAGTCGAACTCCACGTCGACGCCGCGCTCCCGGGCCCAGGCCTCGACCTGCTTGGCCAGGATGTCGTTGCCGCCGGTGACGTAGCTCTTGAAGAGCCACACCCGCAGCCTGGTCTTCGGCTGGGCCGAGGCCATCGAGCGCAGGACGGCGAGACCGGCGGCGGTCCCCCCGGTGATCATCGCGGCCTGGCGCAGGAACTGCCGGCGGGCGATGAGCCCGGCGTCGAGCTGCTCGGCGAGGTGGCGGAGACGGCTGTCCATCGGCGTCTGACCTCCGAGGTGAGTGATGGCGGCGCCGGACATGCTACTCCACCGCCGCCGGTTCGCCAAACGCGCCCGGCTCGGAGCCCGTGAACGAATCGCGCTGCCGAGGGGCCCACGGCGTCGCCGGGGCGCCCCGATGGCGTGGGAGCATGGGGGGCGCCCGGAGTCCCCCATGGGCTCAGACGAGCGCGACGTCGAGCCACCCGTGCGGCGTCACCGTCACGCGCTCGCCGTCGCGCACGACGACGGTGGTCGTGGCCGACTCGACGACGGCCGGCCCCTTCAGCTCCTGGCCGGGGACGAGGCCGTCCAGGCGGTGCACCGGCACGTCGGTCCACGCGCCCAGCCAGACCCGACGGCGGCCGCCGGGCCCGGGCGGGCGCGACGGCGCCGCCGGCGCGCCGGCCGGCAGCACCGGCAGCTCGCCCACCACCGCCACGCGCGCGTTCACCACCACCACGTCCTGCTCCGGCGCGCTGTAGGCGTAGAGCTGCTCGTGGCGCTCGTGGAAGCGCCGCGCCGCCTCCTCGACGAGCCGTGGCGAGGCGAGGTCGGCGCCGTCGAGCGGCACCGTGATCTCGAAGATCTGCTCGCCGTACCGCATGTCCAGCGCGCGGCGGACGCTGATCGCGCCGCGGAACCCGCGCAGCCGCCGGCGGCCCGCCGCCTCGAGAGCGGCGAGGAGTCCGCGCAGCCGCGCCGCCGTGAGCCGCCCGACCTCGGCGACGTGGGATCGCACGAGCTCGTGGCGGAGGTCGGTCGCCAGCATCCCCCACGCGGACAGCACGGCGGCGGCCCCGGGCACGAGCACGCGGCGGATCTCGAGCATGCGGGCCACCTCCGTCGCGTGCAGCCCCGCCGCCCCGCCGAAGGCCACCAGCGCGAAGCGGCGGGGATCGACGCCGCGGCGCACGGAGACGATCTTGATCCCCTCGGCCATGTTGGTGCTGACGACCCGCGCGATGCCGGCGGCCGCGGTGACGTCGTCGGTGCCGAGGGCGCGGGCGATGGTGCCCACGGCCGAGCGCGCGCGGCCGGCGTCGAGCGCGATGCGTCCGCCCAGGAAGTTGCCCGGGTCGAGCAGGCCCAGCACCACGTTGGCGTCGGTGACGGTCGGCCGGAGCCCCCCCTTGCCATAGCAGGCCGGGCCCGGTTCGGCGCCCGCGCTCTCGGGCCCGACGTGCAGGATGCCGCCGGGGTCGACCCAGGCGATCGAGCCGCCGCCGGCCCCCAGCGTGTGGATGTCGATCGACGGCAGCGCCACCCGGGCGCCGCCCACGGCCTTCTCGCCGGTGAGCGTCGGCTCGCCCTGCTGCAGGAGCGCGATGTCCGTGCTGGTGCCGCCCATGTCGAAGGTGATCAGGTCGCCCGCGCCGGTCAGGCGCGCCGCGTGCCGGCCGGCGGCCACGCCGCCGGCCGGCCCGGACAGCACCGCGCCGGCGGCCAGCCGGGCCGCCTCGCGCACGGGCGCCACGCCCCCGTGGGACTGCATGACGAGCACGTCGCCGCGGTAGCCGGCCGCGCCCAGCCGCGAGGCCAGCCGGGCCAGGTAGCGGGCGAGCGCCGGCCCCACGTAGGCGTTGACCACCGTGGTCCACACGCGCTCGAACTCCTTGATCTGCGGCAGCACGTCGCACGAGAGCGAGCGATAGGCGCGCGGCAGCGCGAGGGCGAGCGCCCGCCCGGTCGCCCGCTCGTGGCGCGGGTTGCGGTAGGAGTGCAGGTAGCAGACGGCCACGGCGTCCACTCCCGCGCGCACGAGCGCGGCCAGGGCGCGGCGCAGCGAGGCGGCGTCGAGCGGCCGCGCCACCGTGCCGTCGAAGCGCATCCGCTCCCGCACGCCGATCCGCCGCGCGCGCGGCACCAGGGGAACGGGTGGCGGCATGCGGAGGTTGTAGCGGTCGTCCTTGAGCCCCTCGCGCATCTCGATGACGTCGCGGTGCCCCTGCGTCGTGAGCAGCCCGACCCTCGCGCCCTTGCGCTCGAGCAGGGCGTTGGTCGCGACGGTCGTGCCGTGCACGATCGACTCGGTCTGCCCGAGCAGGCCGCCGAGGTCCGTCCCCAGCTCGCGCGCCAGGAGCCGGAGCCCCTCGAGCAGCCCCTCCGACGGGTCGGCGGGCGTCGAGGCGGCCTTGGCCATGGTGACCCGGCCGGCCTCGTCGACGGCGACGAGGTCGGTGAAGGTGCCGCCGACGTCGATCCCGATGCGGTACACGTCAGCGCTCCCCGCGGCGCCGCGCGCCGCGCGCCCGCCGGCGCGGCGCCGGAGCCTCGGCCGCCGGCCCGCCATTGCCCGGCGTCACGAACCCGTTGGCGAGATCGGCCGCGCGCGCCGCCTCCGAGCGCCGCTCGGGCGGCCCGTAGCCTCCCCCGCCCGAGGACTCCACCAGGAAGACGTCGCCCGGCATCACGGGGATACCGACCTCCTTCGTCTTCAGCAGGCGCTCACGGCCCCGCGAGAGCAGCCGGTAGCGGTGCGGCAGGCCGTCCTCGCCGCCCAGGAGGCCGTACGGGGCGTGGCGGACGCCGTCGCCCGCCGTGTTGGCCACGGCCGGCTCGGTGACGTCGACGCGGAGGCGGAGCACGGCGCCCACGCCCCCGCGGTGCATGCCGTCGCCGCCCGAATCGGGCCGGAACTCGTGGTGCTCGAACGTGAGCGGGAAGCGCGCCTCGGCGACCTCGACGCTGCCGAACTTGATGCCGCCCGCGGCCTGGCCCTCGCCCGCCGTCTCCCAGCCGTCGCCGGCGGCGGTGGCGCCGCCGCCGGGCCGCGCGTGGAACATGTGCCAGATGAAGGGACGGCGGGTGCGGGGATTCACGCCCTTGACCGCGATGCGGAAGCGCCGGCCCCAGCCGGCGATGACGCGCCCGGGACAGGCCGGCGCCAGCGCCTTGATGATGGCCTCGGCGATGTCCTGCGCGCAGTGGTTCGTGGCCAGCGTCACCGGCGCCGGCGGCCGCGGCCAGACGATCGTGCCCTCCTTCGCCAGGACCTTGACGGGCCGGAACGTGCCCGAGTTCTTCGGCGTGCGCGGGTCGATCAAGTAGGCGAACGCCATGTGCACGGCCGACATCGTGTTCGGGAACGACGAGTTGATGAAGCCGTCCACCTGCGGGTGCGAGTCGGTGAGGTCCACGACCAGTCCGTCGCCCTTCTTCGTCACCGTGGCGCGCACGGGGATGTCGGTGAAGCGGTGGCCGTCGTCGTCGAGGATGGTCTCGCCGCGGTAGATCCCGTCCTTCCAGCCCCGCACGCAGGCCCGCGCCTGGGCCTCGGCGCCGTCGAGGATCTCGCCGACGGCGGCCACGACGGTGTCGGCGCCGTACTCGTCCACCAGCGCCAGCAGCCGGCGCTCGCCGACCCGCGCCGAGCCGATCATGGCCCGCAGGTCGCCCAGGAAGTCCCGCGGGTGGCGCACGTTGGTGGCGATCATCTGCAGCACGTCGTCGCGCAGCGCGCCGCCGTCGTAGAGCCTGAGCGGCGTGATCCGGAGCCCCTCCTGCCAGATCTCCGTGGCGCCGGGGTTGTAGGCGCCGTGCGTCGAGCCGCCGATGTCGCTCTGATGGGCGCGGTTGATCGACCAGAACAGCAGCCGGCCGCCGGCGAAGACGGGGACGAACGCGGTCAGGTCCGGCAGGTGGTTGTTGCCGTGATAGGGATCGTTGAGCAGGAAGACGTCCCCGGGCCGCACGCGCTCCGCGAAGAAGTCGCGCACCGACTCCGCCGCCCACGGGATCGCGCCCACGTGGATGGGCACGTGCTCGGCCTGGGCGACCAGGCGGCACTCCGCGTCGCAGATGGCCGTCGAGAAGTCGCGGCTGGAGTTGAGGATCTGGGAATAGGCCGTTCGCAGCATGGCCTCGCCCATCTCCTGGACAATGGCCTCGAAACGATGGGTTAGCACGGATACGGTGATGGGGTCGAGCATGGCGCCCATTATCATCCTTTTCTCTTTGTGGGCCGTGGGCCCGCTGCTAGATTGGGTTCATGGCGACGTGGATCCTCGCCATCGTGCGGTGACGGAGTTCATCGCCGACGCTCCCGTCGTTGCGCGATCGTATTGCCCTGGCTGTGAGCCCGACGCCGATCCCCTCCGCGAGATCCTCGACGTGCGCTGGTGCGATGCCCACGCCCCGGCCCGCGACGGCAGCGACGACGGCACCGTGACCTGCGAGGGCTTCATGTCGGGCAGCGCCGAGGCCGGGGGCGATTCCAACCGGCGGTGGTGCCAGCTCTTCCACGGCGCGCAGCCCGCGCGCCGTCCGCGTCCGCGCCGCAAGGCGACCCGCACCGCCTGAGCGCCGGCCCTCGCCGGCACGTGCGTTGCTCCCCCGACGGTGGAACCTGGTCGGCGCCGACGTCGCGCCGCGTCCGCGCCCGGGCGGCTCCCGGGCGCCCGCGCCGCGGCGCGGGCGGGCGCCAGCGGCGCCGACCGATGCAGGTTCGACAAATCACCAGAGGGGGGAACCACCATGGCCCATCGCTTCCCCGAATCCGAGTGGTACCGGCCGCGCCGGGACGACGACGAGGCGTTCGAGCGGCGCGGCGAATGGCAGGGCGGCGAGCCGCGGGAGGGCCGCCGTTACCGCGGGGAGAGGTACGGCTACTACGGCGGCTATTACGGCTACGATCCCGGCGTGCGGCCTGGCGAGCGCGGCGAGTGGAGCCGCGAGCGGGGGCCCGAATGGGGCCGCGGCCGGGAGACCGAGCGGGGCCGGGGCGGCGACTGGCGGCGCGAGCGCGACGAGGAGCGCGGCTTCTTCGAGCGCGCGGGCGACGAGGTGCGATCATGGTTCGGCGACGAGGAGGCCGCGCGCCGGCGCGAGCGCGAGGAGCGCGAGTCGGGCTGGTACGGCGGCGAGCGGCGCCGGGACCCGGGCTACCGGGAGGAACGTGGCGCCTTCGGCCCCGACGAGCGCGCGTGGGCCCGCCAGTGGGGCTACGTCGAGGGCTTGCACACGGGCAAGGGGCCGCGTGGCTACCAGCGCTCCGACGAGCGGATCCGGGAGGACCTCTGCGACTGGCTCGCGCGGCACGGTGACATCGACGCCACGGACGTCGACGTCGAGGTCCAGAACCGCGAGGTGACGCTCGAAGGCGTGGTGGCTTCGCGCCGGGAGAAGCGCCTGGCGGAGGATCTGGCCGAGGGGGTCTTCGGCGTCACCGAGGTGCACAACCGCCTCCGCGTCCGGCGCGAGGGCATGGGCCCGATGGCGCAGCGCGAGGGCGAGCAGCCCGGACGCGAGCAACCCTCCGGACCGGGGGGGCGCCGCCGCGCCGCCTGACCTCAGATCGCCAGGGCGAGCTGCTCGGGCTCGCGCGGCGGCGCGAGCCTGAGCGCGCGCCGGTCGGCGATGCCGTGGCGCTCGCGCAGCTGGGCCACCCGACGGCGGATCGGCTCGGCGTCGCGCCGGTCCAGGTAGGTGCGCGTGTAGAGGCGCCGGTAGCGGGCCAGCTCGTCGGGCCAGTCGCGCGCCAGGTGCTCGAGGAAGTGCTCGCGCGTGCCCGGCGCGAGAGACAGCAGGTTGCACCACACGTGGGTGGCCCCGGCCTCGCGCGCTGCGCGCACCACGTCGGCCAGCAGCGGGGGCCGGTCCGAGATGCCGGGCAGGATCGGCGCGAGGCCCACGCCGGCGTCGATCCCCGCCTGCACCAGGAGGCGCAGGGCGCGCAGCCGCTGGCGCGGCGGGGCCGTCCCCGGCTCGGTGCGTCGCCAGACCGTCTCGTCGAGCGTCGGTACCGAGAAGGTCACGTCCACGTCGGCCCGGCGCGAGGCCTCCTGCAGCACGTCGATGTCGCGCACGACCATCGGGCCGCGCGTGACCAGGCTCAGCGGGTTGCGGGCGGCGGCCATCACGGCCAGGCAGCGCCGGGTGAGGCGGTAGCGCCCCTCGGCCGGCTGGTAGGGATCGGTCGCGGCGCCGACCGCGACGAGCTCGCGGCGCCAGCTCGGCCGCGCCAGCTCGCGGGCCAGGACGTCGGCGACGTTGACCTTGACGCGGATGCTGCGCCCATAGGGCTCGTCCGCCGGGCGGTCGGCCCGCCGCTCGAACGCCCGCACGTAGCAGAACGTGCACCGGTGAGCGCAGCCCATGTAGGGATTGAGCGACCACCGGAACGGCATCCCGGTGACCCGGTTGAGCGCCGAGCGGCACGGCTCCTCGCGATACTCGACGGCCATGCGCCGATCCTACCGCGCCGCCCGGCGCCGCGCCGCTCAGAGCCCGTGAACGAATGGCGTCGTCGAGGGGCGCCACGGCTCCGCCGCGGCGCCCCGAGCGTTTGGGGGGCTTGGGGGGCGCCCGGAGCCCCCCATGTGGTCAGATGGCGGCGATGGCCATGATCTCCACCAGGTACGTCGGCGAGGCCAGCTTGGCCTCGACCGTCGCGCGCGCGGGCGCGTTCTGGCGGTCGACCCAGGCGTCCCAGGCGGCGTTCATCTCGTCGTAGCCGGACATGCTGGCCAGGTACACGTTGGCCGACAGCAGCCTGGACTTGTCGGTGCCCGCCGCGGCGAGGAGCTGGTCGATCTTCTTGAGGATCGCCTCCGTCTGGCCCTTCACCGAGGGCGAGTCGCCCGACACCTGCCCCGCCACGTACACGGTGTTGCCGTGGACCACCGCCCCGCTCAGCCGCGCCCCCGGACTCAGTCGCTTGATCGTCATCGGTCCTCCGTCCTCCGTGTGATCGGTGTGGTGCCCACGCGCGCCAGCTCGCGCGCGAAGCCGCCGACGAGCCGGCCGCGGCCGAGCAGCGGTAGCCGCGAGGCCGGCGCCGTCTCCACCGCCAGCCTCGTGTGGCCGGGCTCGCCCTCCCGGGCGTGCAGGCGCACCAGCGCCTCGCCGAGCCGCCGCGCCACCCGCGCCTCCAGCGTCAGGGTCTCGACGTCGTATCGCGTGATGCGGGCGCCGAGCCGGCGGAGCGCCGTCACGCTGCGCAAGAGGACCTCGTCGGGCGGGCCGGCGACGAGCAGGTCGTCGGGCATGGCGCCATGATCGCACCGTCGCGCCCCGTCCGCCCGGCCACGTCGGCCTCCCGGCAACGGCCGCCCGGCCCCCGCCCCCGGCCCCGGACGGGCGCGGGGCCGACGCGATCGGGCTGGCGGCGGTTGACCGCGTCGTGGGCGCCGGGCTACGCTCCGGCCACTTCCGGCCGCCCCGCGGCGCGCCGCTCGGAGGAGAGCACGGATGGGTGTGCTGACCGGCAAGACGGCGATCATCACCGGAGCCAGCAAGGGCATCGGACGCGAGATGAGCCTGATGTTCGCGCGCGAGGGGGCGCAGGTCGTGTGCGCCGCGCGGTCGGCCGCGCTCGTGGACGAGACGGCGGAACTCGTGCGCAAGGCCGGCGGCCAGGCCATCGCGGTCACCGCCGACGCCGCCACCGAGGACGGCGCGCGCCAGATCGTCCAGCAGGGCGTGCGGGCCTTCGGCCGGCTCGACACGCTGATCAACAACGCCGGCGACGGCGGGCCCACCAAGCCGGTGCAGGACTACACGACCGAGGACTGGTTCTACACGATCAACTCGTGCCTGACGTCCTCCTACATGATGATCCGGTTCGCCGTGCCGGAGCTGATCAAGGCCGGCGGCGGGGCCATCGTGAACGTCTCGTCGATGGCCGGCCGCCGCGGGCTGCCGTTCCGCATCGGCTACTGCTCGGCCAAGGCCGGCCAGGTCGGCATGGCCTACGGCATGGCCCTCGAGCTGGCGCCGCACAACATCACGGTCAACGTCGTCGCGCCGGGCGCCGTCGAGGGCGACCGCATCGACAGCGTCATCGCCGGCCAGGCCCGCGTGCGCGGGATCAGCGTGGAGGAGATGCGCCGCTCGATGGTCGAGCGTTCGCCGCTCAAGCGCATGACGCGCGCGCAGGACATCGCGGCCGCGGCGATGTTCCTCTGCAGCGACCAGGCCCGCAACATCTCGGGCCAGGTGCTGGCGGTGAACGCCGGCGAGCCGGCCGGCTAGCTCGTCGGAGGGGGGACGTGCGGAGGAGCTCCACGCGGCTCCGGCGGGGAATCGACCGGGCGCCGGCGGGGTCAGGAGCCGAGCAGCCCCACGCCGAGACGGTCGTCCGCGGCGCGAGGCGGAGCCGCCGCGCCCGGAGCGAGCTTGCGGATCTCCGGCACGACCTCGCGCGCGAACAGGCGCATGTTGCGCTCGGCCTCGTCGTAGGGCATGCCGGCGTAGGCGAACACGCCGACGAAGTGGCTGTTGCCGGTGCGGGCGTGCACGTCGGCGATCCGCGCGTGGCACTGCTCGGGGGTGCCCCAGATCTGCAGCCCCAGGAAGAAGTCGATCACGCGCGCCTCGCCGTACTGGGCGATCTTCTCGGCCATCTTGCCGTAGTACTCGTAGCCCCGGGTCTGGCCCAGGTGGTCGGCCTCGAAGTGGTAGTGCTCGAGCACGCTCTCGTAGTAGCCGCCGATGTACCGCCGCGCCAGCTCCTCGGCGCGCCCCGCGTCGGGGTCGCAGAACACCCAGCCGGCCGCGACCGGCGGCGGCGCCTCGTGGCCGTTGACCTCCCGGAAGATCCCGCGGTACGTCTCGAGCTCCCTGGCCACCTCGTGCCACGGCTTCTGCGGGATGATGAGGATGCCCACGCCCAGCTCGGCCATGATGCGCGCCGACTCCGGCGACACCGCCGCCGCGTACGTCCGCCCGCGGAACGACCGGAACGGCGCCGGACGGATCGCCACCCGCGGCTGCTTCACGAACGTGCCGTCGTACTCGCACGACCCCGTCTCCAGCCCGCGCAGCAGCAGCTGGGCCGACTCCACGAAGCGCTGCCGCGACTCCTCCATCGACAGCCGGAAGCCGTCGAACTCCACGCGCCCGGCGCCGCGCCCCAGGCCCAGGATGAGCCGCCCGCCGGACAGGCTGTCGAGCATCGACACCTGCTCGGCCACGCGCAGCGGATCGTGCCAGGGCAGCACGACCACCATCGAGCCCACCTGCACGCGTTGCGTGCGCGCGGCCACCCAGGTGAGGAACTGCAGCACGTCGGGGCACATCGTGTAGTCGGTGAAGTGGTGCTCGACGCCCCAGACCGAGTCGTAGCCGAGCGGCTCGGCCAGGTCGGCCACGCGCAGCTCGTGCCGGTACACCTCGTGGTCGGGGAGCCGCCGTCCGGGGTTCTGGAAGACGGTCGCCATGCCGACGTGCATGCCTAGTCCTCCGGCCAGGACGGCGGCGGTGGCGAATCGTCCCACATGCCCACCCACTCGTCCTCGCGGTCGGTGTCGAAGAACAGCAGCCAGGTGCGGCGCGGCACGCCGCCCGCCTGCAGCGTCTGCCGCATGGCCTCGATGGCCCGGTCCAGGTCGGTGACCGCCAGGTCGACGTAGGAGTAGCGCAGGCCGGTGGCGCCGCCGAGCAGCCAGCCGGCGTCCGACCGCTGGAGCGCCTCCTCGAGCGCCTCCTCGATGGCGTCGCGGTCACGGAAGCGCATGCCCTCGGCGGTGGCGCCGTCGACCTTCAGGTAGCAGAAGACCTCGCCGCGCCGGGCGAAGTCCTCGGAGTCGAAGGCCAGGCCGCTGCACGTGGCCTCGAACAGCTCCGGCGCGCGGGTCACCACCGTCACCAGGTCGGTGCGCTCGGGGTAGTCCTCGGCGGGATCGGGGTCGGCCCGGTAGATGTGGTAGCGCTCCTCGGTCTCGGCGTAGCCGGGACGCCGGGGCGCGTCGTCGTCGTCGCGGGACCGCTCGCCGAACGCGCTCACGAGGCCGGCGCCCTCCCGTAGTCGCGCTTCCACAGCGCGACGTACTCGACGGCGTTGCGGGCGATGTCGTCGAGCTCGTCCTGGCTCATCTTCCGCACCGGCTTCGCGGGCACGCCCATGACCAGCCAGCCCGCCCGCACGACCTTGCCGGGCGGCACCAGGGCCCCGGCGCCGACCTGCGCCCACTCCTCGACGATGGCCCCGTTGAGGACGACGGCCCCGATGCCGATACGGACGTTGTCCTGCACGGTGCACGCGTGGACCACGCAGCGATGGCCGATGGTCACGTTGTCGCCCACGAGGCACGGGAACTCCGGGGTCACGTGGAGCACCGAGCAGTCCTGCACGTTCGTGTTCCGTCCGATCCGGATGAAGTTGTCCTGGTCGCCGCGCACGATGGTGCCCGGCCAGATGCTGGAGGCCTCGCCGATCTCCACGTCGCCGATGACCTGCGCCGCGGGGTCGACCCACGCCCCGGAATGGACCCGCGGGGTGCGGCCGGGCACCGAGCGGATCACCCTCAGGCGACCTCGAACAGCCCCGCCGCCCCCATGCCGCCGCCGATGCACATCGTGCAGACGACGTAGCGCGCGCCCCGTCGCTTGCCCTCGATGAGCGCGTGGCCGACCATCCGCGCCCCGCTCATGCCGTACGGGTGGCCGATGGCGATGGCGCCGCCGTCCACGTTCAGGCGGTCCATCGGGATGCCGAGCCGGTCGCGGCAGTACACGACCTGCACGGCGAAGGCCTCGTTCAGCTCCCAGAGGTCGATCTGGTCCACGCGCAGGTCGAAGCGCTCGAGCAGCCGCGGCACCGCGAATACCGGGCCGATGCCCATCTCGTCGGGCTCGCAGCCGGCCACCGTGAAGCCGCGGAAGATCCCCAGCGGCTGCAGGCCGCGCCGCTCGGCGACCTTCGCGTCCATGACGACGCACGCCGAGGCTCCGTCGGAGAGCTGGCTGGCGTTGCCGGCCGTGATGAAGCCCTTCTCGCCGCGCACGGGCGCCAGCCTGGCCAGGCCCTCCAGCGTCGTGTCGGGCCGGTTGCCCTCGTCCTTCGTCAGCGTGACCGGCTCCTCCCGCATCTCCCCGGTGGCCTTGTCCTGCACGATCTTGGTGGTCGGCAGGGGCACGATCTCCCGGTCGAAGCGCCCCTCCTGCTGGCCCGCCGCCGTCCGCTGCTGGCTGGCCAGCGCATACTCGTCCTGCGTCTCACGCGTGATGTAGTAGCGGCGCGCGACGACCTCGGCGGTGTCGATCATCGGCAGGTACAGCTCGGGCTTGTGCTCGTCGATCCACGGCTCGTGGATGCGGTGGTTGTTGAAGTGCTCGTTCTGCACCAGGCTGATCGACTCGAGGCCGCCCGCCACCAGGATGGGCACCCGGTCGACGATCACGCGGTGCGCGGCCATGGCGATGGCCTGCATCCCCGAGGAGCAGAAGCGGTTCACGGTGACGCCGGCCGTGGTGACCGGCAGCCCGGCCCGGAGCGCCGCCTGGCGCGCGACGTTCTGCCCCGTGGCGCCCTCCGGCAGCGCGCAGCCCATGATGACGTCCTCGACCTCGCCCGGCTCGACGCCGGCCCGCTCGACGGCGTGCCGGATGACGTGACCGCCCATGGTGGCGCCGTGGGTGTTGTTGAAGGCGCCGCGGTACGCCTTGCCGATGGGGGTCCGGGCGGTCGAGACGATCACGGCCTCTGCCATGGCCAAGCCTCCGGAAGAAGTGACGTTGTGGCTGATTCTACACCCCCGGCCGGACGCCGCCGGCGGCCCCCGCGGTGGCCACGGTGGCCGCCGCGCCGCCGGCGCGGCCCTCGCCTGGGAAGAAGTCCCGGGGGGGCCACCGAGGCCCTCTCCGAGTCACCGCGCGTAGTGCTCCAGGATGAAGCCGGCGATGCTGTGGCGCGAGGGCCGGTTGGGCAGCGCGTTGCCGGGGAACCAGCGGGCGTCCTCGAGCTCGTCCGGGTCGATCTGCACCTCGCCGCCGGCGTAGCGGGCGACGAAGCCGACCATCAGCTGGCTGGGGAACGGCCAGTTCTGGCTGCCGACGTAGCGGATGTCGTCGACGTCGACGCCGACCTCCTCCTTCACCTCGCGGCGCACGGCGCCCTCCAGCGACTCGCCGTTGTCCACGAAGCCGGCGATCAGCGCGTAGCGGCCGGGCGCCCAGATGGACTTGCGCGCCAGCAGCACGCGGTCGCCGTCGCGCACCAGGGTGATCACGGCCGGATGCAGGTGGGGATAGTGCTCGTAGCGGCAGCGGGGGCAGCGCTTGCCCCACTCGCCGGCGATGCGCTCGGTGGGCGCGCCGCACCGCGGGCAGTGGCCGCTGGTCGACTCCCACCAGAGCGCCTGCATGGCCATGCCGCCGAGCGAGAGGAGGTCGTCGGGCAGCCGCGTGCCCTGCATGGGCACGAGCGTCTCCCGGTGCAGGCCGGGCGGCAGCGCGGCGTCCTTCGGCAGGCTCGTCACCCAGCACGGCGTGTCGCGCCAGGTGCCCAGCAGGATCGGCTCGGGCAGCGCCGCCGCGAAGCCGTCGGGGCAGTCGCCGCACGGCACCGCCAGCTCGTCGGCGTCGGTGGACACGATCAGCCCCTGCTCCTGCACGATGAGCCAGTGGCCGCGCCGGTCGGCGGGCTTGTCACCGCGCTTGGCCGGCGTGAACGTCTCGCCCAGGCACTCCCGGTTGAAGGGCAGGTAGACGCTGTCGGGTGTCATCGGCGGTCCAGGTCGAAGGCCTCGGCGAGCAGCTCGTACGAGCGCCGGCGCGCCTTCGGGTCGTGCGTGATGGTCACGATGACGAGCTCGTCGACGTCGTGCGCGGCGGCGAACGCCCGCAGACGGGCCCGCACGTCGGCCGGCGCGCCGGCGACGGTGCGGCGCCGCGCGTGCTCGACGATGGCCGCCTCGCGGGGCGTGTAGGGGTGGGCCTCGGCCTCCTCCACGGAGGGATACGGCGCCCGGCGCCCGGTGTAGAGGTCGACGATGAACAGGTCCCGGCTCTTCGCGAGCCGGTGCGCCTCGGCCTCGGTGTCGGCGCACACCACGAACACGGCGGCGCTGGCGCGCGGCGCGTCGAGCCACGCCGAGGGCCGGAAGGCGCGCCGGTAGGCGCGGATGGCCTCCGGCCCGCCCTCGCCGGCGATGAAGTGGGCGAACGAGAACGCCGTCCCGAAGTGGGCGGCCAGCGCCGCGCTCTGGTCGGTGGACCCGAGCAGCCACGGCTCGGGCGCCGTCGGCGGCGCCGGCGTGGCGACCACGCCGGCGTGCGGGTGGTCCGGCGGCAGCGCGTCGCGCAGGTAGGCGAGCAGGTCCGCCACCTGCTGCGGGAACCAGCCGTCGCTGTCGCGCAGCGCCTGCGCCGTGCGCTGGTCGCTCCCGGGAGCCCGGCCGATGCCGAGGTCGATCCGGCCGGGGAACAGCGTCTCCAGCATCCGGAACTGCTCGGCGACCTTGAGGGGACTGTAGTGCTGGAGCATCACGCCGCCCGAGCCCACCCGGATGCGCGCGGTGCGCGCGGCGACGGGACCGATGAGCACCTCGGGACACGAGCCGGCGAGCCCGGGCGTGGCGTGGTGCTCGGCGAGCCAGTACCGGCGATAGCCGAGGCGGTCGCAGAGCTCGGCCAGCTCGAGCGTCTCCTGCACGGCGGCGGCGGCGGTGGAACCCGTGCGCACGGGCGACTGGTCGAGCACGCTCAGCGAGAGCATCGGCGGATCCTATGGTATCGCGTGTATCATCTCGACATGACGACGTTCGACCTGGCCCCGTTCCTCGATCGCCGGCAGCGCTTCGCGGAGGCCGTCGGCGAGGCGCTCGCCATCGTGCCCGGCGGCGGCGAGGTCTACCGCAACGCCGACACCGCCTATCCGTTCCGGCAGTCCTCGGACTTCTACTTCCTCACCGGCTTCGACGAGCCCGACGCCGTGGCCGTCTTCAATCCCGCGCACGCCAAGGAGCGCTTCGTGCTCTTCGTGCGGCCCCGCGATCGCGAGCAGGAGGTGTGGACGGGGCGGCGCGCCGGCGTGGAGGGCGCCATCGGAACGTACGGCGCCGACACGGCGTACCCGGTGACCCAGCTCGACGACAAGCTGCGCGAGTGGATGCTCGAACGGCCCACGCTGTTCTACCGGCTCGGCAACGCGGCCCACGACGCGCGCGTGCTCCGGCTCGTGGCCGAGCTGCGGGCGGCACGCACGCGCGGCCACGCCGCCCCGATCCGCCTCGAGGATCCCGGGCCCATCCTGCACGAGATGCGGCTGCGCCGCTCCCCCGCGGAGCTCGCCCGCCAGCGCCAGGCCTGCGCCATCAGCCGCGAGGCGCACGCCGAGGCCATGCGCGTGGCGCGCCCGGGGCTGCACGAGTACCACGTGCAGGCGTCGGTCGAGTACGTCTTCCGCGCGCATGGGTCGCGCCGCAACGCCTACCCGTCCATCGTGGCCTCGGGCCCGAACGCCTGCATCCTCCACTACGACCTGAACACGCGCCGCATGGAGGACGGCGACCTGGTGCTCATCGACGCCGGCTGCGAATACGGGTACCAGGCCTCGGACATCACCCGCACCTTCCCCGTCAGCGGCCGCTTCGCGCCGGCGCAGCGCGACGTGTACGAGCTGGTGCTCCGCGCCCAGCAGGCGGCCCTGGCGGCGGTGCGGCCGGGCGCGCGCTTCGAGGAGATGCACGAGCGCGCGCGGCGCGTGCTCACCGAGGGGCTGGTCGCCCTCGGCGCCCTGCCCCGCGACGTCGAGGACTCGCTGGCCATGCACCACTACCGCGAGTTCTACATGCACGGCACCGGGCACTGGCTCGGCATGGACGTCCACGACGTGGGCGACTACCGCGTCGGCGGCCGCTCGCGACTCCTGGAGCCGGGGATGGTGTTCACGATCGAGCCGGGGCTCTACTTCGACCCCGAGCGCGAGTCCGTCACCTTCCACCTGCGGGAGTACAGCGAGCAGGAGGTCTGGGATCGCCGCTTCCGCCTGGGCGCCGCCGCCGCCCGCCGCCTGGAGGAGGAGGAGCGGGCCAAGGCCCCGACGGTCACCCACCGCGTGCCCGACGCCCTCCGGGGCATCGGCGTGCGCATCGAGGACGACGTGCTGGTCACCGCCGGCGGCTGCGAGGTGCTCACCGCCGGGACCCCCAAGACGGTGGACGAGGTCGAGCGGACGTGCGCCGAGGCCCCGCGCTACACTGTGCCCCACCACGCGTGAAAGGAACGGCCATGAGAGAAGCCGTCGTCGTCGCCAGCTCCCGCACCCCGCTCGCGAAGTCGCACCGCGGCTCCTTCAACATGACCCGCCCGGACGACCTGGCCGCCCACGCCATCCGCGACGCGCTGGGCAAGGTGCCCCAGCTCGACGTCCGCGAGATCGAGGAGGTCGTCATGGGCTGCGGGCAGCCGCACGGGCCGCAGGGCCACAACATCGCCCGCGTCGCCGCGCTGCGGGCGGGGCTGCCGGTGACGACGCCCGGGGTGACGGTGAATCGCTTCTGCAACTCGGGGCTCCAGGCCATCGTGCAGGCCGCGCACATGGTGCTGCAGGAGGGGGCCGAGGCGGCCATCGGGGGCGGGGTCGAGTCGATCACCATGATGCAGCGCGACCAGAGCCCGAACCCGTGGGTCAAGGAGCGCTTCCCCGGCCTCTACATGGTCATGGGCGACACCGCGGAGGTCGTGGCCAAGCGCTACAAGATCAGCCGCCAGGCCCAGGACGAGTACGCCCTGGTGAGCCAGCAGCGCACGGCCCGGGCGCAGGAGGAGGGGTTCCTCAAGGAAGAGCTGGCGCCCATGCAGGTCACCCGCGCCGTGCTCGACAAGAAGACCGGCGAGAAGGTCGGCGAGGAGGAGCACTACGTCGACCGCGACGAGTGCAACCGGGCCGACACGACGCTCGAGGGGCTGCTGAAGCTGGCCCCCGTGTTCGACACCAAGAGCGGCGAGGGCTCGGTGACGGCCGGCAACTCCTCGCAGCTGTCCGACGGCGCCTCCGCCACCATCGTCATGTCGATGGACCGGGCCAGGGCGCTCGGCATCCGGCCCAAGCTGGTCTTCCGCGGCTACGCGGTGGCCGCCTGCGAGCCCGACGAGATGGGCATCGGCCCCGTGTTCGCGGTGCCCAAGCTCCTGAAGAAGCAGGGCCTGCGCGTGGAGGACATCGATCTGTGGGAGCTCAACGAGGCCTTCGCCTCGCAGGTCGTGTACTGCCGGGACCGCCTCGGCATCCCCATGGAGCGGCTCAACGTCAACGGCGGGTCGATCTCCATCGGCCATCCGTTCGGGATGACGGGCTCGCGGCTGGTCGGCACCATCGCCAACGAGATGCTGCGGCGCCGGGCCCGGCTGGGCGTGGTCACGATGTGCGTGGGCGGCGGCCAGGGCGCGGCGGCGTTGTTCGAGGCGTGTTCCTCGTAGTCGGTCCGCGTGTTCCCGCCGAGCGCCCCGGGTGCCCCGGGCGCGACGCGCGCGGGGGGGTGGGGGCCTTCATGGTGCTCGCCACGCCCGGGCGGCCGTGAGCGTCGTTTACCGCTTCGCCGAGGCCTTCAACCGGGGTGACGTCGATGCGCTGGTGGCGTGCTTCACCGCGCACGCCACCTACGTCGACAACTTCTTCGGCCCGCACGCCGGCGCGCCGGCGCTGCGGGCGATGTTCGAGCGGATGTTCCGCGAGGGCCGCGACTACCACTGGCGGATGGACAGCGTCGTGGAGACCCCGGCCCGCGCCGCCGCCGAGTGGCACTTCCGCTACGTCGTCAGCGACGCCCTGCCCCGCAGCGCGGGCCGTCCGGTGGCCTTCCGCGGCATGAGCGTCTTCGACCTGGAGGGCGGCCGCATCGCCGCCTACCGCGAGTGCTTCGACACCGGCGCCGCCCTGCTCCAGCTGGGCTTCGCGCCGGACTCCATGGCGCGGGTCCTGCGCCGCACGCACGGCCTGCCGTGATCCCGCCGCGCCGTCAGGCCGGCACGAGCGTGTAGGTCCAGCACTCGCCCTCGAGGACCGTCGTGCCGTCCTGGTTGGTGATGACGGCGCGGAGCTGGCAGACGGGCTTGTCGGGCTTGAGCGCGAGGACCTCGACCTCCGCGGTGACGGTGTCGCCCAGGTACACCGGGGCCAGGTAGCGCAGCGACTGGCTCATGAACACGGTGCCCGGTCCGGGCAGGTCCATGGCCACGAGCGCGTTCAGCATCCCGGCCGTGATCCCGCCCTGGGCCACGAGGCGGCCGAACCGCGTGCGCGCGGCGAACGCGGAATCGAAGTGCAGCGGGTTGCGGTCGCCGGTGATCCGCGCGTAGAGCTCGACCTCGCGCGCCGTCACCGTGAGCGTGCGCCGCGCGCGCTGGCCCACGCGGAGCCCCAGGGGACCGACCGGCGCCGGCTCGTCGGCCATCGCGTCACCTCCGCGACGGCGAGGATACTACGCGCGCTGCAGGGCGGCGGGGGCGTCGAGCACCTCGCGCACGCGGCGGAGCAGCTCGTCGGGCGCGAAGGGCTTCTGCAGGAACGCCACGCTGGAGTCGAACACGCCGTGGTTGCCGATGACGTCGCTGGTGTAGCCGGACATGAACAGGATCTTGAGGTCTGGCGCCAGCGGGCGCAGGCGCTCGACCAGGGCGCGGCCGCTCATGTGGGGCATCACGATGTCGGTCAGCACCAGCGAGACCTCGTGGCCGTGGCGGGCGAACACGTCGAGCGCGGACGGGCCGTCGGCGGCCTCGAGGACCCGATAGCCGCTCTCCGTCAAGATCGTCTGGACGAGGTAGCGGACGGGCGCGTCGTCCTCGACCAGCAGCACGACGTCGGCGGCCGCCGCGGCGACGGGCGCGGCCGGCGCCGGCGCCGCGGCGGCCCGGGCCGCCGGCAGCACGATGCGGAAGCTCGTGCCCCGACCGATCTCGCTCTCCACCTCGATCGTGCCCCGGTGCTGCTGCACGATCGCGTACACGGTGGCCAGGCCGAGCCCCGCGCCCCGCCCCTTCTCCTTGGTGGTGAAGAACGGCTCGAAGAGCCGGTTGCGCGTCTCCGGCGTCATGCCGCGCCCGGTGTCGCTGATCACGAGCGCCACCTGCGCCTCGGTCGACGGCCCGGCCGGGACGGCGGCCGTCTCGATGCGCAGGCGTCCCCCCTGGGGCATCGCGTCGCGGGCGTTGACGGCCAGGTTCATGACGAGCCGCTCCATCAGCGCGGGATCGGCCTCGATCAGTCCCGGGCGGGCGCCGAGCACCGTGGCCACCTCCACGTCCTCGCCGACGAGGCGGCGGAGCATCGGGTCGAGCTCGGCCACGACGCCGTTGACGTCGAGCACCCGGCTCTGCAGCGGCTGCCGGCGGCTGAACGCGACCAGCTGCCGCGTCATCGCGATCGCCGAGTCGGCGGCCTTGCGGACCTGGTCGATCTCGCCGTTCAGCGGCAGCCCCGCGTCCACGCGGGCGGCGATCAGGTCGACGTAGCCGCGCACGACCATCAGCAGGTTGTTGAAGTCGTGCGCGATGCCGTTCGTCAGCCGGCCGATCGCCTCCATCTTCTCGGACTGGTGCAGCTGCGCGTCCGCCCGCTTGCGCTCGGTGAGGTCGCGCGCGATGGCCTGCACGCCGGCGGCGACGCCGTCGCGGAGGATGGCGCGGACGCTGATCTCCAGGGGGACGCGGCCGCCGCCGCTCGCGAGCGCGCTGAGCTCGTACACGGCCGGGGCGGAGCCGCCGGACACGGCGGCGGCGATCATGCGGCGGGCCGTCTCGACGTCCTCGGGAGCGACCACGTCGAACACGCTGCGTCCCAGTCCCGCGCCCGGGGCGAAGCCGAAGGCGCGCTCGGCGGTGGGATTGAGCGAGGTGAACCGGCCGTCCAGGTCGTGGCTGAAGATCAGGTCGGGCGCATGCTCGACGATCTCGCGATACCGCTCGTCGCGGCCGTTGACGGCGTCGTGCAGCCGGCTGACGAGGCGCCGGAACCGCGACCAGATGACGTCCATGGACGAGCGCGCACCCCCTTTCTCCCCGGGTTCTCGGCACGCCGCGAGGGGACCTGAACCCGCCTCAGCGGTGTCCGAGCAGCGCCAGCCCGGAGAACAGCAGCAAGACAAACACGATACGACGGAACCGGGCCGGATCGACGCGCTCGAATAGTGTCATTCCGGCAAGGAGCCCGGCCGCCGCCGGGACCGCGAACACGGCGGCCAGGCGCCAGACATCCGGAGTCAGCAGTCCCGCCCACCAGTAGCCGGCGAGGATGACGGCCTGGTTGACCGCGAAGAAGGCCTGGATGTTGGCTTTCATCGTCCTCGGCGGCCAGCCCTGGGCCGCGCTCCAGAGGATCACCGGCGGCCCGGGAGTGCCGACGGCGCCGCCGAGGACCCCGGCCAGCGCCCCCGCCAGGAACGCCCAGCCGCGCCCCCCGAGCGGACCCGGGAACATCCCTCGCCACTCCAGGGCGACGACCGCGACCAGGACGGCGCCGATCAGGCGCTCGAGCACCCCCGCGGACACGGTCGCCAGCACCCAGACCCCGAGCGGCGTGCCGAGGACGGTGCCCGCCAGGAGCGGTCCGATGGCGCGCAGCACCACCTCGCGCCGCAGCTGGGCCGTCACGACGCCCGCGAAGACGAGCGCGTAGAGCGTGACGAGCACGACCGCGGTGACGGGCGCCATGAGGAACGGCAGGAACGCGAGCGACACCAGCGCCACGCCGAACCCGGCCAGCCCCATGACGAAGCCGGCCGCGGCGATGACGGTCGCCCCGGCGACCCACTCGAGGCTCACGCGCGGGCGGTCACTCGCGCGCGCGCCACCAGGGATAGAAGGGCGGCAGGTCGGCGCTCGGCCGGCCGGTGAACCGGGCCGGGCGCTTCTCGAGGAACGCGGCGATGCCCTCGCGGGCGTCGGCGGACCGTCCCGTCCAGAACATCGCCTGCGAGTCGAGCCGGTGGGCCTCGGCAGGATGATCGGCGCCGAGGAGCTTCCACAGCATCTGCCGGGTCAGCGCCACCGAGACGGCCGACGTGTGGTCGGCGATCTCGCGCCCGAGCGCCCGCGCCGCCGGCAGCAGCTCGTCGGGCGCCACGACCCGGCTCACGAGGCGCCCCGCGTGCGCCTCCTCGGCGCCGAAGACGCGGCCGGTCAGCATCCACTCGGCGGCCTGGCTCATGCCCACCAGGCGCGGCAGGAACCAGGTGCTGCACGCCTCGGGCACCACGCCGCGGCGGGCGAACACGAACCCGATGCGCGCGGCCGTCGAGGCGATGCGCACGTCCATGGGCAGCGTCAGCGTGATGCCGAAGCCCACCGCGGGGCCGTTGATGGCGGCGATCACCGGCTTCCTCATGTCGAAGATCCGGAGCGTCACGCGGCCACCCCCGTCGCGATGCTCCTCGGCCGTCGCCGCCCGCCCCCGGGCCGCCGCGTCGAAGGTGGCGCCGCCGGCCTCCAGGTCCGCGCCGGCGCAGAAGGCGCGGCCGGCCCCGGTGACCACGACGGCCCGGACGCCGTCGTCGCCGTCGGCGCGGTCCAGGGCGGCGATCAGCTCGTCGAGCAGCCGCGTCGTGACGGCGTTGAGCCGCTCGGGACGGTGCAGGGTGATGGTGGCGATGCGCTCGGCGACCTCGTACCGGACGTCGTGGAGTTCCACCGCGCTACGACCGCCCCGCTGCCGCGCCCGCGACGCTCACCGCTCCTCGCGCTCCATCTGCGCGGCGAGGTCGTCGACGCGCTGCCGGAGCCCGAACACTCGTATCCGGTCGCCCGCGCGCAGCACCGCGTCGGGGGACGGGTGCGGCACGACGTCGCCGTCGGCACGCCGCACGGCCAGCACGGTCGCGCCGAAGCGCTCGCGGATCTTCGCTTCCCGCAGCGAGCAGTCGGCGAGGGCGGGGCCGACCGGCAGCTCCCGGATCTCCGGCATCGCCTCCGTCGCGGGCGCCGGATCCGGCGCCGCCGCGTCCATGGCCTCGCGGTACCGCGCCACGTAGGCCAGCGTCTCGTCCCGCGGCAGGGCCAGGCGCCGCAGGGCGTGGCGGATCAGCGTCGAGGCGGCCTCGACCTCAGGCTGGATCACCTCGGTCGCGCCCGCCTCCACCAGTCGGTCGCGCCCCTCGGCGTCGTGGGCGCGCCCCAGCACGGCGATGCGGGGATTGAGGCCGTGGATCTCGTGCACCGCCACGTGCGCGGGCTCGATCTCCGGGATCGCGACGACGGCGAGCACGGCGCGCTCCACGCCGGCCTGCCGGAGCGTCCGTCGGTCGGCGGCGTTGCCGTAGAGGCAGGCCACGCCGCGCGCCCTGAGGTTCTCGACGATCTCGGCGTCGATCTCGATCGCCACGTAGGGCATCCCGAAGGTCTCCAGCGCATCGGCGACGGCGCTCCCCACCCGGCCGAATCCGCAGATCACCACGTGGCCCTCGAGCCGCGCGGGGTCGATCGTCGGCGGCGCGACGGGGCGGGCCGCCGCGCGGCCGGCGAGCCACCGCGGGACGTGCCGGACGAGCAGCGCGTTGACGAGCACGGTCAGCAACGAGGCCGCCAGCACGGCCTGGTACACCTCGTCGCCGACGTGGCCGGCGCTGCGGGCCACCTGGACGAGGATGAACGAGAACTCGCCGATCTGCGTCAGCCCGACCGCCACGATCACCGCGGTCCGCAGGCCCTGACGGAACAGCCAGACGACGGCCGTCCAGATGACGAACTTCCCCACGACCACGAGGACGACGATGACCAGGAGCAGCGGCACGTCGTCCACGACGCCGGCGGGGTTGATCAGCGCGCCCATGGTGACGAAGAACAGCGCGACGAAGGCGTCGCGCAGCGGCAGCAGCCGCGCCAGCGTCTCGTGCGCGAAATCCGACTGGCTGATGACGAGCCCCGCCAGGAAGGCGCCGAGGGCCAGCGAGAGCCCCACCGCCTGCGTGACCGCCGCCGTCCCCAGCGCGATCGCCAGCGCCACCATCAGGAACAGCTCCTGGCTGTGCGTGCGAGCCACGCTCCAGAGCAGCGGCGGCACCACCTTGCCGGCCAGGTAGAGGAAGGGCACGAGGATGGCCAGCGCCAGCCCGATGCCCGCGGCGATGTCGAGGAGCCGGCTGCCGTCCTGCAGCCCCAGGCGCGGGATGAGGACGATCAGCACGACGACGGCGAGGTCCTCGACCAGGGTGATGCCGATCATGATGCGCCCGTGCCGCGAGTGGAGCTCGCCGCGGTCCATCAGGAGCCGCGCGAGGATCATCGTGCTGGCCACGGACACCACGAGGCCGACGATGAGGCCCTGCAGGGGCGGCCAGCCGAGCACGACTCCCACGCCGGCGCCCAGGGCCGCGGACAGCACGATCCCGAGCGGCCCGCCGAGCGTGGCCACCCACCTCACCCGCAGGAGATCTTGAAGGGAGAACTCGATCCCGATGGAGAACATCAGCAGGACGACCCCGACCTCGGCGAAGAGCTCGAAGGTGTGCAGCTGCGAGACCGCGGGGCCTGGCGTGAGCGGGCTGATGAGGAGGCCGCCCACGACGTAGCCGAGGATCAGCGGCTGCCGCGCGAGCCACGCCATGGCGGCGCCGAGCACCGCGGCGACGAAGACGTATGCCAGGTCGCGGAAGAAGATGGGGTCGGTCGCCATGACATCCCGCGTGCCCGCACGCGCGGCCGCGCGAGGGCACGGGCCGCGCCGCGGCGAAGAACCTAGCCGCGCGTGCCGGCCTCGGCGGTCCGCTGGTAGCCGCGCGACGTCATGCAATCGGCGTAGGTGCGCGCGCGCACGCGCTCGCGGATCCCGAAGCGCACGGCGTCGGCGACGCCGCCGATGTAGAGCTCGGGCGTCTGCCCGGCATCGCTCACGGCGCGCACGCACTCGATCTCGTCCAGGGTGACCTGGCGGATGTCGGCCCCCGCCTTGCCCCATTCGCGTCCGGACAGGTCCAGCGCCGCCGTGCAGCCGCCGAGGCCTGCCATCGCCACCGCCGCGGCCACCACCCGCCTGGCCACGCCACCCCCCAGCAACCGAGTCCCGCTCATCCCGGCCCCTCCGCGCGCGCTATGATACCGCCATGAACGTCGAGATCCGTCGCTGCATCGTCTGAACCGACCTCCGCCGGGAGGCCGTGCGCCTCCGGGACGAGATCGGTCGGGCGGTGGGAGCGCCGGCGAAGATTCGCTGGGGCGGCCTCGGCGAGCTCACCGTCACCGTCGACGGGCGAACCGTGTTCTCCAAGCGCCAGGCCGGCCGCCTGCCCGCGCCCGGCGAGATCGCGCGCCTTCTCCGCCCCGGGTCCAGGACCGTGCCCGAGTAAACGCCGTTCGAGCGCGGGCTTCGCCCGCGCAATCCCGGGGGAGGCTCGGAGGGGGCCGCCGAGGCCCCCTCCGATGAGTCACTTCGGGTAGCCGGCGCCCTTCAGCGCCTCGGCGATCTCGGGCAGGATCGCCGGATCGTCGATCGTCGCCGGCACACCGTACTCCTGGCCGTCGGCGATCTTCTTCATCGTGCCGCGCAGGATCTTGCCCGAGCGCGTCTTGGGCAGGCGCTTGACCACCAGCGCCGTCTTGAACGCGGCCACCGGCCCGATCCGCTCGCGGATGCGCTCCACGAGCTCGCGGCGGATCTCGTCCTCGGCCCGCGTGACCCCGGCCTTGGTGACCACGAAGCCGACCGGCACCTCGCCCTTGAGGTCGTCGGCCACGCCCACCACCGCGCACTCGGCCACGTCGGGGTGCCCGGCGATGACCTCCTCCATGGCGCCCGTCGACAGGCGGTGACCGGCCACGTTGATGATGTCGTCCACGCGGCTCATGATGTAGACGTAACCGTCCTCGTCGCGGTAGCCGGCGTCACCGGTCAGGTAGTGCCCGGGATGCTTGGTCAGGTACGACTTCTCGTAGCCGGCGTCGTTGTTCCACAGCGTGGGCAGGCAGCCCGGCGGCAGCGGAAGCCGGATGGCGATGGAGCCGATCTGGCCGGCGGGCAGCTCGGCGTTGTCCTCGCTCAGCACGCGCACGTCGTAGCCCGGCACCGGCTTCGTCGGCGAGCCCGGCTTGACGGGCAGCATGCCGAGCCCCACGCAGTTGGCGGCGATCGGCCAGCCCGTCTCCGTCTGCCACCAGTGGTCGATCACCGGGACGCCCAGCCGCTCGCGCGCCCACAGCAGCGTGTCGGGATCGCAGCGCTCGCCGGCCAGGAACAGCGTCCGGAAGCGCGAGAGGTCGTGCTTGGCCATGAAGGCGCCCTGCGGGTCCTCCTTCTTGATGGCCCGGAAGGCCGTGGGCGCGGTGAACAGCGCGTTGACGCCGTGCTCGGCGCACACCCGCCAGAAGGCGCCGGGATCGGGCGTGCCCACCGGCTTGCCCTCGTAGAGGATGCTCGTGCACCCTTTCAGCAGCGGCGCGTACACGATGTACGAGTGGCCGACGACCCAGCCGATGTCGGACGCCGCCCAGTACACCTCGCCGGACCCGATGCCGTACACGCCGTGCATCGACCACTTGAGCGCGACCGCGTGGCCGCCGTTGTCGCGCACGACGCCCTTGGGCACGCCGGTCGTGCCCGAGGTGTAGAGGACGTAGAGCGGGTCGGTGGCCTCGACCGGCACGCACTCGGCGGGCTCGGCGCCGGCGACGAAATCGTCCCAGTCGAGGTCGCGCCCCGGCCGCAGCGCCGCCCGTTCCTGGGGCCGCTGCAGGATGACGCAGCGCTCGGGCTTGTGGCTGGAGAGGTCGATGGCGCCGTCGAGCAGGGGCTTGTAGGCGATCACCCGGTTGACCTCGATGCCGCACGAGGCCGACACGATGAGCCGCGGCCTGGCGTCCTCGATGCGCTTGGCCAGCTCGTGCGCGGCGAAGCCGCCGAACACGACGGAGTGCACGGCGCCCAGCCGCGCGCAGGCGAGCATCGTCATGACGGCCTCGGGCACCATCGGCATGTAGACGATCACGCGGTCGCCCCGGCCGATGCCCTGCCGCCGGAGCGCCCCGGCCACGCGCGCCACCGCGTCACGCAGCTCGGCGTACGTGAAGCTCGTCACGGTGCCGGTGACGGGGCTGTCGTAGACGAGCGCGCGCTGCCGCCCGCGGCCGCGGTCGATGTGCAGGTCCAGGCAGTTGTAGCAGGTGTTGAGCCGGCCGCCGACGAACCACCGGTAGAAGGGAGGCCGGGCGTCGTCGAAGAGGCGGTCCCACCGCCGGTCCCAGTAGATGTCCTCGGCCGCCGCGGCCCAGAAGGCCTCGGCGTCCCGCAGCGACTGCGCGTAGACCGCGTCGTACGTGCTCTTCATCCGTCCCCTCCTGGACAGCGCCGCGGCTCGGGCGCAGGCTCACGTTAGCCGCGGCCACCGGACGATGCAAGGGGCGCGGGGCTTGCAATGCCGTCGAGCAGCCTCGCGATCCAGGCCTGGAAGCCTTACACGGAGGGGCAGCATGAGCACGCGCGTCGCATCCCTCGCCCGCCCGGCCGGCGCCCTGGCCGTCCTCGTCGTGCTGGGGCTGGCGGTGGCCGGCGCCGCGGCCTTCCCCGGCGACTACCGCATCATCGAAGGCACGCTCGTCTGGCCCCAGGACCTGGCGCCCAACCAGGCGGCCGCGCAGGTGGCCGTCGTCCAGGGCGATCTCGGCGCGCGCTACTTCGCCGAGATCACCCAGACGACGGAGGTGGCGGCGCCGGTACGCGCCGGCCGCCGGGTCGTGGTGCTGGCGCGCGAGGGCCAGCAGCCGAACCAGGTGGTGGCCGTGCGCATCGAGCCGGCCCTGACGCCCGGGGCGGCTCGGGCCCCGGGGGAGTCCTCCGGCGCGGCCGCGTCGCCGGGAGCCGGCGAAGCCCCGCCCGCCCGCGCCCCCGCCGCCGAGCCTCCGGCAGCCGCGGCGCCGGCCGAGGGCCAGGTCAGCGTCGAGGGCGCCGTCGTGGCGATGTCCGGCACGACCCTCATCCTGCGCCGGCCCGATCGGCAGACGGTCGCCGTGGACGTGGCGGCGCTCGAACCGGGAGTCCGGGCGCTGTTCCAGCCGGGGCGCGAGGTCAGCGTGTTCGGCGTGGTGGTGAACGGCGTGCTGCTGGCCGCCAGGGGCGTGAACGTCGACTACGGCTCGGCGCTGCCCGGCTCCCGCTGAAGGGGCGTCCACTCGCGGGCGAAGTCGTCCAGGCTCTCCCCGAAGACGCTCGCGAACGTCACGGACGGATCGACGGCGGCGCCGGATTCACGAAAGTACCGCACGAGCCGCGGAAAGCCGTGGCGCTCGATCAGCCGGTCGGTCAGCAGGTAGGCCAGGCGGTACGTCCGCACGCCCTCGCGCGAGGTGGCCTCGATGAACCCGCGCGGCGCGCCGAGCAGCTGCAGGTCGAGCGGGACGCCGGCCCCCAGCGCCTCGCGCGCCGCGGCGAGCGTCAGCGAGCGCTCGGCGCCGGCGGGGCCGATGCCGAGCCGCTCGAGCACCGAGTAGGCGACCCAGTCGGCCATGCCCTCGGCCAGCCACTGCGAGCCGCGCGGCCCGTCGCCGGCGAGCTCCGTCTGGGAGAGGTGCGTCATCTCGTGGGCGACCAGGCGGGTCCAGTCGCGCACCCCGCGACGCGACTCCGGCTCGAGCAGCAGGAGGTGGCGGTCGAGGCTCACGCCGGCCGCGAAATCGCCCAGCCGCGCCGCCAGCGGGGGCGCCACCCCGAGGTCGTCGACGAGGCCGCGCTCCAGCATCTCGGGCGAGCCGTAGAGGTGCAGCGTGATGCGCGGGGGCAGGGGCAGCGAGAGGTCGTCGCGCATCACCCGGGCCACGCGGCGGATGGTGGACTCCCACGTCGGCACCGGCACGAAGTCCGGGGCGATGCCGAGCGCGATGCGGTCGATCGAGATGGTGTAGACCGCGCGCCCCTCGTCCGCGCCGAGGAGCACGGCCACCACCACCGCCACCAGGCCCCCGAGGGGCGCGAACGACCGCAGCAGCCGCCTCATCGGGACGGCACCAGCCAGGGCATCTCGCGGGCGTGCCGCGTCTCGAACGCGGCGATCTCGGCCTCGTGGCCGAGCGTCGACCCGATGTCGTCCTGGCCCGTGAGCAGCATGCGCTTGCGGAACGGGTCGACGTCGAAGGGGTGGACGGCGCCGTCGGGCGCCGTCACCGCCTGCGCCTCGAGGTCGACGGTCAGCGTGGCCCCCGGGCGCGCGCGCAGCTGCCCCCGCAGGGCGGCGACGACGGCGCCGGGCAGGATGACGGGCAGCAGGCCGTTCTTGAAGCAGTTCTGGTGGAAGATGTCGCCCAGGCTCGGCGCCACCACGGCCCGGACGCCGTACGCGTGCAGCGCCCAGACGGCGCCTTCCCGCGAAGAGCCGCAGCCGAAGTTCTCGGCGGCCACGACGATGCGCGCCTGGCGGTAGGGCGCCTGGTTCAGCACGAAGTCGGGACGCTCGGCGCCGTCCGCGGTGAAGCGCACGTCGTGGAACAGGAAGCGCGCGTACTCGGGGCCCCGCGGCCGGCGCAGGAACCGGGCCGGCACGATGCGGTCGGTGTCCACGTTCGGCAGGTCGATCGGCACCGCCACCGCGGTGAGCCGTCCGAAGGGCTCCATCACAGCGTCCGCACGTCGGCGAGGCGGCCCGTCACCGCGGCGGCCGCGGCCATGGCCGGCGACATCAGGTGGGTGCGCGCTCCCTTGCCCTGACGGCCCTCGAAGTTCCGGTTCGAGGTGGAGGCCACGCGCTCGCCCTCGCGCGCCGTCTCGCCGTTCATCCCCACGCACATCGAGCAGCCGGGCTCGCGCCACTCGAGGCCGGCGTCGCGGAACACGCGGTCGAGCCCCTCGGCCTCGGCCGCGCGCTTGACGAGGCCGGAGCCGGGCACCACCCAGGCCGGCACGACGGCGCGACGTCCCTTCACCACCGCCGCCGCGGCCCGGAGGTCGGCCAGGCGGCTGTTCGTGCACGAGCCGATGAAGACGCGGTCGACGCGCACCTCGGTCAGCGGCGTGCCCGGCGTCAGGCCCATGTAGGCGAGCGCGCGCTCGACGCTGGCGCGCCGGGCACCGTCGGCGACGGCCGCCGGATCGGGGACGCGCGAGGTGACCGGCGCGGCGTCCTGCGGGCTCGTGCCCCACGTGACCATCGGCGCGATCTCCGCGGCGTCCAGGGCCACCTCGCGGTCGAAGACGGCGCCGTCGTCGGTGGGCAGGGCGCGCCACGCCGCCAGCGCGCGCTCCCACGCCGGGCCCTCCGGGGCCAGGGGCCGGCCCGCCAGGAACGCGAACGTCGTCTCGTCGGGGGCGACCATGCCCGACCGCGCCCCCGCCTCGATCGACATGTTGCAGAGGGTCATGCGCTCGTCCATCGACATGGCGCGGACGGCGCCGCCCGCGTACTCGATGGCGTGACCGGTGCCGCCCCCGGCGCCGAGGCGCGCGATGACGGTCAGGATCACGTCCTTCGCGCTGACGCCGCGGCCCAGCCGGCCCTCGACGGCGACGCGCATGGTGCGCGGACGCTGCTGCCAGAGCGTCTGGGTGGCCAGCACGTGCTCGACCTCGGTGGAGCCGATGCCGAAGGCCAGCGCGCCGAGGGCGCCGTGGGTGGCCGTGTGCGAGTCGCCGCACACCAGCGTCGTGCCCGGCAGCGTGAAGCCCTGTTCGGGCCCGACGACGTGCACGATGCCGCGCCGGGGATCGCCCGGCCCGAAGTAGACGATGCCCTGCCCCGCCGTGCTCCGCCCCAGGGCGTCGACCATCTCGCGCACCTCGGGGTCGGCGATCGCCGTGTCGGGCGGCGTGGTGGGCAGGTAGTGGTCGGCCGTCGCCACGCACAGGTCCGGCCGGCGCACCCTGCGGCCGGCGCGCGCCAGCCGCGCGAAGGCGTGCGTGGAGCCCTCGTGGAGCAGGTGGCGGTCGACGTAGAGCAGCGTGTGGCCGCCGGGGCCCTCCCTCACCACGTGGCGGTCCCAGATCTTCTGGAACATCGTGCGCGGCGCCGTCACGGCCGACATCTTATCAGCGCCGCGGACGCCCGGGGCCCGCGCCAGCGGCCGGGCCCGTCACAGGCCGGCCAGGGGCCGCGTCGTGACGGAGCCGTCACCGAGATCGACGACGCGCACGGCGTGGTTGTTCGTGTCCGCGACCCAGAGCCGCTCCCGCGCGACGGCCAGGCCGCTCGGCTCGGCGAACCGCGCGCGCGCCGCCGGGCCGTCCGCGAGACCGGGGGCGCCGGCGCCCGAGAAGGTCCGGCAGGCGGCGGTCGCGGGATCGAGCCGCTTGATCTTGTGGTTGTAGGTGTCGGCGACGAGGAGCGCGCCGTCGTGCCACGCCACGCCCAGCGGGTGCTGCAGGCGCACCGCCGGACCCGCGCCGTCCTCGTCGCCGAACTCGAAGAGCCCCTCGCCCACGATCGTGCGGACGGTGCCGCCGGGTCTGGGATCGACGACGCGCACGGCGCTCGCCTCGCTGTCGGCGACGTACAGGAGCGCCCCGTCGGTGGCCAGGCCGCTCGGCTGGTTCAGCGAGGCCTCCCGGCGAGGCCCGTCCTCGAGCGCCTCGCGGCCGCTGCCGGTGTGCGGGTGGATCGAGTCGCCGCCGAGCGGCATGGCCCAGAGCTGGTGGGTGCCGGCCATGGCCACGTAGAGCACGCCGTCGAGGACGGCCAGGTCCCACGGCGAGGACAGCGCGGTCCCGAGCGCCGGCCCACCGACGCGCGCCCCGAGCAGCTGCTCGCCCGTGCCGGCCACCGTGGCCACCGCGCCCGAGCCGAGGTCGACGGCGCGGAGGGCATGGTTCTCGGTGTCGGCGACGTAGAGACTGTCGCCGGCGAGGGCCAGGCCCTGCGGCTGGTCGAAGCGGGCGCGCCCGGCGGGGCCGTCGGCCAGGCCGGCCTCGCCGCTGCCGATCACCCGGCGCACGCGGCCGTCGAGCCCGGCCAGGACCAGCCGGTGATGGCCGCTGTCGGCGACCACGAGCAGGTCCCGCGCGGCGTCGACGAGGATCTTGCCCGGGAAGCGCAGCGGCCCGGCCTCGGGCGGCGCGTCGAGGACGACGTCGAGCGGCCGCCGGTCGAGGAGCCCCCGCGCGTCGAACGCCGCCACCATGCGGGCGATCACGCCGTCGAGGGCGGCCAGCGGGAACTCGCCCTCGTGGCGCCCGATGACCTTGCCGAGCGGGTCGATGAACATCAGCGTCGGCCAGGCGCGCACGGCGTAGGCCTGCCACACCTGGAAGTCGCGGTCGTTCACCACCGGGTGGCCCACGCTGAGCCGCGCGACGGCGTGGCGGAGGCTCTCGGTGTCGCGCTCGGCGAAGAACTTCGGCGAGTGGACGCCGACCACGACGAGCTCCCGGCTCCACGTCCGCTCCAGCTTCCGCAACTGCGGAAGCACGTGCACGCAGTTGATTCAGCAGAAGGTCCAGAAGTCGAGGACGACGAGCCGGCCGCGCAGGTCGGCCAGGCGCAGCGGCCGCGTGGTGTTGAGCCACTCGAGGTCGTCGGGGAAGTCGGGGGCGTTGACGGCGCCCAGGAACGACTCGACCATGCCCCATACTATCAAGCCGGTCATGCCTCTCCCCGGCGGCCTGCGGGCGCTCAATCACCGCGACTTCCGCGTCTACTACGCCGGGCAGCTGGTGGCCCTGACCGGCACGTGGATGCAGAACGTCGCCCAGGCGTGGCTCGTGCTGCAGCTCACCGGCTCGCCCCTGCGGCTGGGGCTCCTCAGCACGCTGCAGTTCGCGCCGCTGCTGCTCTTCTCGCTCTTCACCGGCGCCGTCGCCGACCGCCTCCCCCGGCGCCGCCTCCTGGTCGCCACCCAGGCCACGCAGGCGGGCCTGGCGCTCGTCCTGGCCACGCTCATCCGGACCGAGCGCGTCGAGTACTGGCACGTCGCCGTCGTGGCCGTGCTGTGGGGGCTCGCCAACGCCCTCGACCAGCCGACGCGACAGTCCTTCGTGGTGTCGCTGGTGACCCGGGCCGACGTGGTGAGCGCGGTGGGCCTCACCTCGGCCGCCTTCAACACGGCGCGGATCGTCGGTCCCGCCGTCGGCGGCCTGCTCATCGCCCGCGCCGGCATCGCGCCGGCCTTCGCGCTCAACGCGCTGGCCTTCGGCGTGGCCATCACCACCCTGCTGACGGTGCGCGCGCCCGGCGCCGCCGCGCCGCGCGGCGCCACGACGATGCTCGAGGAGATCGCCGAGGGCGTCGCCTACGCCACCCGCGTGCCGCGGGTCCGGTTCGTGCTCGGCCTGCTCGTCGTGACCAGCCTGTGCGTGTTCAACTTCAGCGTCTACGTGCCCCTGCTCGCCCGCGACGTGCTGGGTCTCGGATCCGAGGGCTTCGGGTTCCTCATGACCGCCCTCGGCGTGGGCGCCGTCGCCGCGGGCCTCGCCCTGGGCTGGATCCCGACCGCGCCGCCCCCGCTGGCCGTCATGACGGGCTCGCTGGCGGTGGCGCTGGCCGGCCTGCTCGGCCTGGCCGCGGCCGGTCACGTCCCCCTCGCCGCCGCGCTCCTCGTGATGGTGGGCTTCGCGGGGACGATCACGACGGCCTCGACGAACACGTCGCTGCAGCTGCTGGCGCCCGACCACCTGCGCGGGCGCGTGATGAGCCTCTACACGCTGCTGTCGAGCGGCGTCTTCCCGCTGGGCGCGTTCTGGGTCGGCGCGGTGTCCGAGGCGCGCGGCGTGTCCGCGGCCTTCTTCGTCAACGGGGTGCTCGGACTGGCCGCGCTGGCGGCGCTGGGCGGCTGGTGGCGACGGCGCGGGCCGGCGTCGGCGTCCCCGTGAGCCTCCCGCCCCCTGGCAGCCCGCGACGATCGAATGGCGGCCGGGGCCGGAGCCCGTGAACCCATCGCGCTGTCGGGGGCTCGGCGGGCGCCCGGAGCCCCATGTCGACTCGGGCGTTCCAGAGGCGCGCCACGGCTCCGCCGGGGCGTGCCGAACGTGGGGCTCGGGGGCCATGCCGGGGCCCCCGTGATGTCACTCGAGCCGGGCGACCTCGACCCGCGCGTCGTTGTAGCAGGCGCCCTCGCAGACGTCGGCCTTGTGCGCCGGCGCCAGCGCCGAGACGGTCTGGCCGTTGTCGCTGGTGCGCAGCCACGCGCCCTTGAGCGAGCAGACGACGCCGGGCGGCACCGCGTCGGTCACGGTGAGCGTCAGGTGCACCTCGCCCAGGTCGTTCCACACCTTGACGCGGGCCCCGTCGGCCAGGCCGCGGGCGCGGGCGTCGTCGGGATGCATCTCGAGCGGCGGCGTGGCGTCGCTGCCGGCGCAGCCGCCGAAGGTCGCGGTGATGCGGCGGTCCGAGGCCGGCGTGATGAGCGTCAGCGGGAAGCGCGAGGCGAGCGGGCGGAAGTCGGGCAGCGGGGCTGCGTACTTCGACTCCAGGTAGGACGACGCGAGCTCCACCTTGCCGGAGGGCGTGGCCGGCCACACGTTGGCGAACAGGGTGAATTCCTCGCCGGCCGCCGCCATCGCGAGCGCGCGGTCGGTGGGCAGGCGGCTCGGGCGCACGCCGCCCAGCCGGGGGTCGTCCGGGTCCACGGCGTCGTCCATGAGCGCCGCGTCGGTGGCCGTGAAGCACGGCTCCGTGAAGCCGAAGCGCGCGGCCAGCCGCCGGAAGATCTCGGTGTTCGGCAACGCCTCGCCCTGCGGGGGGATCACCGGCTCGCTGCGCTGCAGCCAGTGCTGGCCGTAGGCCGCGAAGAGGTCGGCGTGCTCGAAGTGGCTGCACGCGGGCAGGACCACGTCGGCGTAGGCGAGGCTGTCGGTCATGACGACGTCGCAGCCGACGACGAAGAGATCCTCGCGCGCCAGCCCGCGGCGCATCCGGTTCTGGTCGGGGTGCACCACGAGCGGGTTGTGGTTGTAGATGAAGAGAGCCTCGAGCGGCGGCCGGAGGGCCGGGTCCAGCAGGTGGGCGCCGACGTCCACGATGTTGAGCGTCCGCGTGCCCGGCGGCACGAGGTCCGGCCGCGCGAGCCGCGCCGGCGTCTTGGGGAAGGCGAAGCTGGCGGCGTTCACCAGCCCGCCTCCGCGCACGCCCCACTTGCCGGCCAGCGCCGGCAGCGCGAACACGGCGCGGATGCCGCTGCCGCCGTTGCGGTTGCGCTCGAGCCCGTTGCCCACGCTGATGGCCGCCGGGGAGCGCGTGGCGTACCACTCGGCGAAGCGGCGCAGGTCGGCCTCGGGCACCCCGCACACGGGCGCGGCCTCGGCGGGCGGCCAGCGCCGCGCGCGCTCCATGTACGCCTCGAAGCCGTGCACGTGACGGGCGATGAACTCCCGGTCGAGCGCGCCCAGCCGCTCCAGCTCGGCGGCGACCGCCCAGGCGAGCAGCACGTCGGTGCCCGGCCGCAGCGCCAGGTGCAGGTCGGCCTGCTCGGCGATCTTCGTGCGTCGCGGATCGACGACGACCAGGCGCGCCCCCCGGCGGCGGGCGCGATTGATGATGGGCATCAGGTGCAGGTTGCACCACGTGACGTTGTTGCCCCACGCCACGATCAGCCGCGCGTCCTCGACCTGCTCGGGACGGATGCCGGGGACGGCGCCGTACGTGCCGACCCAGGACTCGGTGCGGATGCCGCCGCAGAGCGGCTTGCGATCGAGCAGGCTCGCGCCCAGGCGGTGGAAGAAGCGCAGGTCCATCGACCCTCCGGCCAGGAAGCCGTGGGGGCCGCCGTAGTTGAGCGGCAGGATGGCCTGCGGCCCGTGCTCGGCCGCGATGGCCGTGAAGCGCTCGTGGATCAGGTCGAGCGCCTCGCTCCAGGTGATGCGCGCAAAGCGGCCCTCGCCCTTCGCGCCCACCCGCCGCAGCGGCGTGGTGAGCCGGCGCGGGCCGTGCACGAACTCCGGGTACGCGGCCGGGACCTTCGCGCACAGCACGCCGTCCGTGTACGGGTTCGCCCGCGTGCCGCGGATCTCCACGATGCGGTCGCGCTCGACGGTGACGGCGAGGCTGCAGGTGTCGGGACAGTCCAGCGGGCAGACGCTCGGCTTCGTGACGCGCTCCGTGATGGTCGCCATAGGCGTCCGATGGTATCAGCGCGGCGCGCCGGGCGGCAGCCGCCTCGCGCGGATGGTCGAGGCCTGCGGCGCCGACTTGGCGGGCGGGCCGGACCACCGCGCGCCGGCGGCGCCCGGCCACCGCCCGCGGCCGGTGCGGCGGCGGTGGTTCGTGCTATAACACCGGCCATGACTTCGGGACTCGAGGACCGCTTCCAGACCCTGCACGAGATCTTCAAGGCCGCGCAGCAGAACCTGGCCCCCGGCCCCTGGGACTACCTCACCGGCGGCACCGAGACCGAGACGACGCTCAGGCGCAACCGCCTGGCCATCGACGCGGTCGCCTTCCGGCCCCGCGTGCTGCGCGACGTCTCGAAGGTCGACCCGTCGACCACGTTCCTCGGCCGGCGGCTGCGGATCCCGGTGATGCAGGCGCCGATCGGGTCCATCGAGTCCTTCACGCCCGGCGGGGGCGCCAGCGCGGCCCGGGGCTGCGCGGCCGCCGGCGTTCCGCTGATGCTCTCGTCCGTCTGCAACCCCGGGCTCGAGGCCACCGCCGCCGCCGCGCCGGACGGCTTCAGGATCTTCCAGCTCTACGTGCGCGGCGACGACGCCTTCGTGGACGACCACGTCAAGCGCGCCCGCGACAACGGCTACGCCGCCTTCGCCCTCACCGTGGACACCGCGCACTACAGCCGGCGCGAGCGCGACCTGGCCAAGCGCTTCGTCAAGCCGTGGCGGCAGCGGGCCACCGGCCGCGAGTACCAGGCCGCGCTCAGCTGGGATCACGTCAAGCGCTTCAAGGACCGCCACGACGTGCCGCTCATCCTCAAGGGCATCGCCACCGCCGAGGACGCGACGCTGGCCTGCGAGCACGGCGCCGACGTCGTCTACGTCTCCAACCACGGCGGCCGCCAGCTCGACCACGGCCGCGGCTCGCTCGACGCGCTGCCCGAGGTCGTGGCCGCCGTCGCCGGCCGCGCCCGGATCATCGTGGACGGCGGCTTCTACCGCGGCACCGACGTCGTCAAGGCCATCGCGCTGGGCGCCAACCTGGTCGGGATGGGGCGCCTGCCGTGCTATGGCCTGGCCGCGGCCAACGAGGCCGGCCTGCAGCGCGTGATGGAGCTGCTGGAAGACGAGATCACCATCTGCATGGGCCTGCTGGGGGTGCACTCGCTCGGCATGCTGGACCGCTCCTACCTGCACTTCCCGGCGCCGATCGTGACCGACTCGAGCGTCCGCAGCGCCTTCGGGCCCCTCCTGGAAGAAGGCTACTAGGCTCTGCGGTTCCGCGCGGCGGCGTTGCCGCCGCGATCGGGGAGCGAGGCCCCTCCGCGTTTCACCGCCCCATCGCGTAGAACTCGCGGTTGGGCCGCAGGTCGGCGAGCGAGGCCATGCGGTTGGACAGGTTGAAGAAGGCGGCCACGGCCCCGGCGTCCCAGATGTCGGCGTCGCTCAGGCCGTGCGCGCGCAGCCGCTCCAGGTCCGCCGCCTCCACCGTCGCCGGCGCCCGGGTGATCTTCACGGTGAACTCGACCAGCGCCCGCTCGCGGGGCGAGAGCTCGGCGTGACGATGATCGGCCGTCACCTGGTCGGCGACGTAGGCGTTCTTCGAGAGCACACGGAGCGCCGCTCCGTGGGCCACCGTTCAGTAGAGGCAGTCGTTCTCGACGCTGGCCGCCAGCGCGACGAGCTCGCGCTCCGGCCGGCTCAGGCCCGACGCCCCCTTCATCAGCACGTCGTAGAAGCCGAAGAAGGCCCGGAAGTGGTCCGGCTTCCAGGCGTAGGCCAGGAAGACGTTCGGCGTGAAGCCCGCTCGCTCCGTCACCTGCCGGATCGCCTCCCGGACGTCCTCCGGCAGCGCGGCGAGATCGGGCACGGGGAACCGGCTGATCGGCGCCTCGGCCATGGCGCACCTCCTGTCGCCGAGCCTACAGGCCCGGCGGCCGCGGCGTCCACCTTGCGACGCCTCGGCGGCGGTGCCTGGGTGCTTGTCCCGGTGACGGTCCCAGAGGCGCGCCACGGCTGAGCCGGGGCGTGCCGAACGTCTGGGGGGGTGTGGGGGGCCAGGTCGGGGCCCCCCCGCGTCGGCTAGACTGGCCCGAGGGCGCCATGGATCTCCACACGGCCGCCGCGTTCGCCGTCGCCGCGCTGTTCATCGCCGGGCTCGTGGGCTCCGTGGTGCCCTGGATGCCGGGGCCGCTGCTGATCCTCGCCGGCGCCGTCCTGTGGGCCATCGTCACGGACTTCGCGCGGCTCGGCCCCGGCCGGCTGGCCATCCTGGCCGCGCTCGCGCTGGTCGCGTTCCTGCTGAACTTCGTGGTGGGCGCCGTCGGCGCCCGCCGCTACGGCGGCAGCCGGTGGGGCGTCGTGGGCGCCATCGTCGGCGCCGTGGTCGGCCTCTTCTTCGGCCCCCTCGGGCTGCTCGTGGGACCGGTGGCCGGCGCGGTCCTCGGCGAGATCGCCCACGGCGCCACGCCGGAGGGCGGCCTGCGCGCCGGCGTGGGGGCGCTGCTCGGGCTGCTGGCCGGCCTGGTCGCCGACCTCGTCATCGCGCTGGCGATGATCGGGCTGTTCCTGTGGTGGGTGTAGCGGTGAGTCAGCCGAGCCGGTACACGCGCCGCACGTTCTCCCAGAGCATCTTGCGCGCGATGGCCTCGTCCACGCCGCGGAACTGGTCCTCGATGGCCTTGCGCGAGAACGGCCACGTGCCGTCGCGGTGCGGGTAGTCCGAGCCCCACATGACGTTGTCGGGCGCGATCCGCGCCATCGCGGCGACGCCGTGGAAGTCCTTCTGGAAGGTGGCGTACATCTGGCGCTTGAAGTACGCGCTGGGGGGCAGCGGCAGCCCGAGGTCGTCGGCCAGCCGCTCCTCGTACGTGTCGTCGAGCCGCTCCAGCATGGAGGGCAGCCAGCCGATGCCGCTTTCGCCCAGCACCAGCCGGAGCCGCGGGTGGCGCTCGCAGAGGCCCGAGAGGATGACCGAGGCGCAGATCTCGTCCATCTGCATCGGCGCCACGACCGTCCACGAGCCGATGACGTCGGGGCGCCGGATGCCCTTCACCTCGTAGCCGACGGTGGTGCCGCCGCCCTCGAAGACGTGGAAGGAGACGACGAAGTCGCTCTCCTCGGCCGCCGTCCACATCGGCTCCCACATCTCGTGCCACACGGGCATGGCCGAGCCCCACGGCACGAAGACGCCGCCCTTGAGCCCCAGCGCCACGCAGCGGCGCACCTCGTCCGCCGCCGCGGCGCCGTCGTGGTTGGGCAGACAGCCGAGGCCGACGAAGCGGCCGGGCAGCGCGCGGTTGAACTCGGCGATGTACTCGTTGTAGGCGCGGTAGACGGCGGCCAGCGTCGCGTGGTCGGAGATGCCGGCGTTGGTGAAGACGCCGCGCGAGATGCCGATGATCCCGTAGATGATCTCGGCCTCGACGCCGTCGCGCGCCTGGTCCTCGCGGCGCTGCGCGGGGTTCGAGGGCCGCGTCTCCTTGCCCGAGGCGAAGCCCGCCTCGACCAGGATGCGCCCGCGCTTGCCGCCCGTCACGCCGGGACCGTAGGTGGCCCAGGGACCGAGCACGGCGCCGGCCGACACCCAGACCTGCTTGCCGTCCCGCTCGACGACGCGCGGGATGCGGTCGCCGAAGGCGGGGTCCATCCGCGCCGTGAACGTGTCGGGCGGAAGGTAGACGAGGTCCAGGTGGCTGTCGGCGGACATCACGTCGAGGGTCATGGCGGCGCCTCCTCGGCGCCTATCCTATACCGCGGCCACGCCTTGACAACCCGGGCGCGCCCCATTACGGTCCGGCCAACACTCCCGCGGAAGGACGACACCGATGATCCCGGCGCCGTTCGACTACCATGCTCCGACGTCCCTCGACGAGGCGATCGCGCTGCTGAGCCGGCACGGCGACGAGGCGAAGATCCTCTCGGGCGGCCAGAGCCTGATCCCCCTCATGAAGCTGCGCCTCGCCGCGCCCGCGCACGTGGTGGACATCAACCGCATCCCCGGCCTCGACGCGCTCGGGGAGCGAGACGGGCACCTCGTCGTCGGCGCGCTGGTGCGCGAGGCGGATCTGGAGAGCTCGGACCTGATCCGCGGCCGCTACCCCCTGCTCCACGACGCGAGCCGCCACATCGCCGACCCGCTGGTCCGCAACCTCGCCACCGTGTGCGGCAACGTGGCGCACGGCGACCCGGCCAACGACCACCCCGCCGCGATGCTGGCGCTGGGGGCCGTGGCCGTCGCGCACGGACCGCGCGGCCGGCGGGAGATCCTCTCGACGCAGTTCTTCACGGGCGTCCTGGCCACGGCGCTCCGGCCCGACGAGGTGCTGGTCGAGCTCAAGGTCCCGACGCCGCCGCCGGGGAGCGGCGGGGCGTACCTGAAGCTCGAGCGCAAGGTGGGGGACTTCGCGACGGCCGGCGTCGCCGTGCAGGTGACGCTGGGCGCCGACGGGGCCTGCGCCCGGGCGGGCATCGGCCTCACCAACGTCGGGCCGGTGCCCATCAAGGCCGCCAAGGCCGAGGGCGCGCTGCTGGGCCAGCGGCCGACCGAGGCGGTCGTCAAGCACGCCGCCCGGCTGGCCGCCGAGGCGGCCGAGCCCTCGGCCGACGCCCGCGGCTCGGTGGAGTACAAGCGCGACCTGGTCAGGGTGCTGACCGCCCGCGCGCTCGCGCGCGCGCTGGCGGCGGCGGCGAGGTGACGGTCATGCGCATCACGGTCACGGTCAACGGAGAGCGGCGCGAGGCCGACGTCGAGCCCCGGCTGCTGCTCGTGCATCTCATCCGCGAGGTCTTCCGCCTCACCGGGACCCACATCGGCTGCGACACCACCCACTGTGGCGCGTGCACCGTTCTCCTGGACGGGCGCGCGGTCAAGTCGTGCACGCTGTTCGCCGTGCAGGCCGACGGCAGGGCGCTCACCACCGTCGAGGGGCTCGAGCGCGACGGCGTCCTGCATCCCCTGCAGGAGGCGTTCATGGCCGAGCACGGCCTGCAGTGCGGCTACTGCACGCCGGGCATGCTGATGACCGGCGTGGCCTTCCTGGCCAGGCACCCGGCCCCCAGCGAGGCGGACATCCGCTGGGCCATCTCCGGGAACCTGTGCCGGTGCACCGGCTACGTCAACATCGTGAAGGCCTACCAGCACGCGGCGGCGAAGCTGCAGGAGGCGGCCCGATGAGCCCGAAGACCACGCCGGACGTCGGCGGCATGGGCCACTCGATCAGGCGCAAGGAGGACCCGCGCTTCATCCGCGGCCGGGGCTCGTACGTCGACGACCTCGTGCTGCCCGGCATGCTCTACCTGGACATCGCGCGCAGCCCGTACGCCCACGCGAAGATCGTGACGATCGACACGGCTCCGGCGCTGGCGGTGCCCGGCGTGCTGGCCGTGATCACCGGCCAGGACCTCGCCAAGTACAACCTGCACTGGATGCCGACCCTCATGTCGGACACGCAGATGGTGCTGCCGACCGACCGGGTCATGTACCAGGCCCAGGAGGTCGCCGCGGTGCTGGCCACGAGCCGCTACGCCGCCGCCGACGGCGCCGCCGCCGTGCGCGTGGAGTACGAGCCGCTGCCCGTGGTGGTCGACCCGAAGAAGGCGCTGGAGCCGGGCGCCCCGGTGCTGCGCACCGACAAGAAGGACCGGAAGGACAACCGGATCTGGCACTGGGAGTGGGGCGACCGCGCCGCCACCGATCGCGCCTTCGCGGCGGCCGAGGTGACCGTCGAGCAGGACATCTACATCCCGCGCATCCACGTGGCCTCCATCGAGACGTGCGGCTGCGTGGCGCAGTTCGACAAGGTCACGGGACAGCTCACGGTGTGGATGACGACCCAGGCCCCCCACGCCATCCGCACGGTCTTCGCGCTGGTCGCCGGCCACGTCGGGCTCGAGGAGCACAAGATCCGCATCATCTCGCCCGACATCGGCGGCGGGTTCGGCGGCAAGGTGCCGGTCTACCCGGGCTACGTCATCGCGGTGGCCGCCGCCGTCCTCACCGGCAAGCCGGTGAAGTGGATCGAGGACCGGATGGAAAATCTACAATCCGACTCCTTCGCCCGCGACTACCACATCAGCGCGGCGCTGGCGGCGAAGCGGGACGGCACCCTCACCGCGCTGCGCATCAAGACCATCGCCGACCACGGCTACACCGACGCCGCCGCCAACCCGTCCAAGTTCCCCGCCGGCCTGTTCCACGTGTGCACCGGGTCCTACGACCTGCAGGCCGCCCACGTGGAGGTCGACGGCGTCTACACGAACAAGCCGCCCGGCGGCATCGCCTACCGCTGCTCGTTCCGCGTGACCGAGGCCGTGCACACCATCGAGCGGATGGCCGACATCATGGCCCACCAGCTCGGCATGGATCCGGCCGAGCTCCGGCTGAAGAACTTCGTCAGGCCCGAGCAGTTCCCGTACCGCTCGGCGCTCGGCTGGGAGTACGACAGCGGCAACTACCACGCCGCGCTGCGCAAGGCCATGGACACCATCGGCTACGCCGACCTGCGGCGCGAGCAGGCCGACAAGCGCGCCCGCGGCGAGCTGATGGGCATCGGCATCTCGAGCTTCACCGAGATCGTGGGCGCCGGTCCGTCGAAGCACTTCGACATCCTCGGGCTCAAGATGTTCGACTCCTGCGAGATCCGGATCCACCCGACGGGCAAGGCCATCGCGCGGTTCGGCACCAAGTCGCAGGGCCAGGGGCACGAGACCACCTACGCGCAGATCCTGGCCGAGGAGCTGGGCATCCCCGCCAGGGACATCCAGGTCGAGGAGGGCGACACCGACACCGCGCCCTACGGCCTCGGCACCTACGCCAGCCGCTCGACGCCGGTGGCCGGCGCCGCCGCCGCCGTGGCCGCCCGGAAGATCCGCGACAAGGCCCGCAAGATCGCCGCCCATCTCCTGGAGGCCGCCGAGGAGGACCTGGTGTGGGAGCCGGGCCGGTTCTCGGTCAAGGGCGCCCCCGGCAAGGCCAAGACGATCCAGGAGATCGCCTTCGCCGCCTACACGAACCATCCGCAGGGCATGGAGGCGGGGCTGGAGGCCGTGTCCTACTACGACCCGCCGAACCTCACCTTCCCCTTCGGCTCCTACATCGCCGTGGTCGACGTCGACAAGGGCACCGGCGTGGTCACGATCCGGCGCTTCGTGGCCATCGACGACTGCGGCAACATCATCAACCCGATGATCGTGCAGGGCCAGATCCACGGCGGCCTGACCATGGGCCTGGCGCCGGCGCTCTACGAGGAGATCCAGTACGACGAGCAGGGCAACATCCAGGGCGGCAGCTTCGTGGACTACCTGGTGCCGACGGCGATGGAGACGCCGCACTGGGAGACCGGCCACACGGTGACGCCGTCGCCGCACCACCCGCTCGGCGCCAAGGGCGTGGGCGAGTCGGCCACCGTCGGCGCGCCGGCGGCGATCGCCAACGCGGTGGTGGACGCGCTGTGGCACCTGGGCGTCCGCCACCTCGACATCCCGATCACGCCGGCCAAGGTGTGGCGCGTGCTGCGGGAGAAGGGCGTGACAGAATAGTGGCTGACGAGCTTCTCGAGATCGCCGCCGAACTGCGCCGCCGCGGCGAGGCGTTCGTTCTCGCCACCGTCGTGCGCTGCGAGCGCCCCACGTCCGCCAAGCCCGGCGCCAAGGCGCTGGTCCGCGCCGACGGCACCCTGGTCGGCTGGGTGGGCGGCGGCTGCGCCGAGCCAACGGTGGTGAGGGAGGCGCTGGCCGCGCTCCGCGACGGCGTGCCCAGGCTCGTGAGCCTGGTCGGCGAGGGCGGGCGGAGCGCCGGCCGCGTCGAGGGCATCGTCGCGTATCCGATGACCTGCCACAGCGGCGGCACGCTGGAGATCTACGTGGAGCCCTACCTGCGCCGCCCGCTGCTGGTCCTGGTCGGTCACGGGCCCGTCGTCGACGCGCTGGCCCGGCTCGGCGCCGATGTCGATCTCGAGGTGGTCCGCCTCGCGGCGCCGGCGACCGAACAGCTCTCCGGGATGGCGATGACCCCCCACGCCTCGATCGTCGTGGCCACGCACGGCGACGACGACGAGGCGGCGGTGGCCGCGGCCCTCGGCACGCCGGCGCGTTACGTCAGTCTCGTGGCCAGCCGCAAGCGGGCGACCGCGCTCGTCGAGCGGCTGCGCGGGGGCACCGCCGCGGTGTCTCGACTGGACGAGCTGAGGGCGCCGGCCGGCCTCGACATCGGCGCGGTGACACCCGCGGAGATCGCGGTGAGCATCCTGGCCGAAGTCGTCCAGGCGCGACGCGCCCTGAAACCACCCGACGCGCAGGCGCCGGGTGAGGAGGCGCTCGATCCCGTCTGCGGCATGACGGTGGCGATCGCGACCGCGCCCTACCGCTCCGAGACCGCGGCCGGACCGGTGTACTTCTGCTGCGCGCGATGCAAGGAGACGTTCGACACGGCGCGCTGACCCTCCGGACCCGGAGCGCCGTTACCCCAGCACCGCCTCCGTCGCCCGCTCCAGCCAGCGCGGCATGTCCAGTTCGCTGAACCGTGCGATCGCCGCGCGAAGGTGCGCATCGGCCTCGGAGCGGCGCCCGCTGCGCCGATACACCTGCGCCAGCCCGAGATGACACCGGCCCTCCAGCGGGCGCATGCCGAGGGCCTCGGCGATCGCGAGCGCCCCGGAGTAATGATCGTGGCCGCCCATGCGCTCCGCGGGCGGCCGCCGTCAGGCCTGCGCGCCGGAGGAAGGCGGCGGCCCTGTCCCAGCGCTCGGCCTCACGGTAGTGCAGGCCGAGCGCGAGCTGGTGAGACTCGACGTCGGCCGCGTGCACGCTCTCGATCGCCTCCGCCACGCTCCGGTGGAGCAGCTTGCGCCGCGGCTCGAGGAGGCCGCGGGAGACCGTCTCCCGGATGCGATCGTGGGTGAAGTCGAAGCGCTCGCCCACGCCGTGCAGGATCCGGTGGCGCACCAGCTCTTCCAGGCGCGCGGCGGCGGCCGCCTCGTCGAGACCCGACGCCCGGTGGAGGAGACGGAACTCGAACTCGCGACCGACGATCGCCGCGACGGCGACGAGCTCTCGCGCCCCCGCGCCGAGCCGATCGAGGCGGCGCTCGATCATCTCGCGGACCCGGTCCGGCAGCGGCACCGCGGCCGGCGGCGGGCCGCCGCGCTCCAGCGTGCGCATCGCTTCGACCACCATGAACGGGTTGCCTTCACTCGCCGTCCACACGAGCTCCCCGAGGGACGCCCGCGCGGCCTCATCGGCCGCGGCGCGGGAAAGCTTCTGCACCAGGATGAGCGTGTCCTCGCGGGGAAGCCGGGCGAGGGAGATCGCGACGGCGCCATCACCCGAGAGATCCTGGAGGAGCCGCCGGAGCGTCGCCGCCTCGGCCGGATCGTCGTCCCGAGCCGTGACCACGAGCAGGACGGGCCGCCTCCTGAGCCGGCGGCCGAGAAACGCGAGCAACCGGACGCTCATGTCGTCGGCCCAGTGCAGATCCTCGAGGACGATCAGCACGGGCTGGCGCGCGGCGAGGCCCTCGAGCAGGCAGCACACGGCCTCGAAGAGGTGCCGGTAGTCCGTCGGCCCGGTGGCGGGCGGAGTGGCCGGCAGCGCCAGCTCGGGAAGGAGCCGCGCCAGTTCCGCCAGCCGGCGGGCGTCGATCGCATCGAGCACTTCCTGATCCTCGTCGAGGCGGGCCCCGCGCAACGCATCGACCCAGACGCCGAAGGCCAGCATGCGCTCCCCTTCATACGACCGTCCAGCGAGGATCCGCAGGCCACGCTCGGCCGCTTCGGCACACAGTTCGGCGACCAGACGGCTCTTGCCGATGCCCGCCTCGCCGACGAGCGCCACGACGCCGCCCTCCCCGCGCCGCGCGCTGTCCACGGCCTGCTCGAGTCGCGTCATCGGCACGCTGCGACCGATCAACGGCGTGTCCCGCGACGCATACTCCGCGCGCCGCGGCGGCGGCATGCTCTTCGGGCCCGGGCCGGCCGGACCCTGCCGGAGCAGTTCCTGGTAGAGCCGTCGCGTCGCGTCCTCGGGCATCGCCCCCAGCTCTCGCTGGAGCGCGTCGACGCAGACCTGGTCCTGACGGCGAGCCGCGCCCGGCCGCCCCAGGCGCGCATAGAGCCGCATGAGCGTGCGGTGGACCGGCTCCTGCAAGGGGTCGAGGGCGAGGAGGCGGAGCGCAGTCTGGATCGCCGCCTCCGGCGGCCCCGAGGCGCGCTGGTGGGCGAGCAGCCGCCCGAGCGTGTCGAGCGCCATCTCTCGCAACCGCTCGCGCTCGAAGAGCAGCCACTCCTCGAAGGGCGCCTCCCGCACGCTCGACCCGGCGAGGAAGTCGCCCTGGTAGAGGGCCGCCGCGCGCGCGAGATCGTCGGGGCTGCCCGCGGCCGATCGCCGCTCGAACTCCGCGACGTCGACATCGACCGCCGCCGGCTCGACGGCGACTGCGTCGCCCTCGAGCCTCAGTCCGGGCGCGTCGGTGGTGGCCAGCGCCTTGCGGAGCGCGAAGAGGGCTTGCCGCAGGCCGGTGCGCGCCTGGGGCTCTGGCCTCTCGCCCCACAGCAGCGCCGCGAGCTTGTCCCGGGGGTGGGCCCGGCCCGCCGGCACCGCCAGATACGCCAGCAGCGCCTGGGACTTCCGGGTCGGCAGGATGACCGGCGCACCCGACGCCAGGCGCGCCTGAAAGCCGCCGAGGAGAGCGAGCGTGAGCCGCGCCACTCCTGCCTCCCGGCTCCTCTTAACACCGGGTGAACGAGTTTGGAACGGCCGGCCTGCTTTAGAAGGGACCGTCGAGGGCCCCGGACGGGTGCTCGAGGACGAGGAGGGAGCCGACATGGCTGGGGACGGTCCCCGTTGGCTGCTGGCCGCAGTGGTTGGAGTGATGCTCGCCGCCGCGCACCCCGCCCGCGCGACGGCCCAGGAGAGGGATCAGGTGCTGGTGAAGACGCCGAGCGATCTTCGATGGTCGGAGAGTCCGCGCGCGCCCGGCGTGCAGACCGCGCCCCTCGCCGGGGACCCGGGCAAGCCCGGGCCCTACGTCTTCCGCGCGAAGTATCCCCCGAACACCGTCAACCGCCCGCATCACCATCCGGGCGACGAGGAGATCACCGTCCTCTCCGGGACGCTGTACTTCGGCGACGGACGCGAGATGACGCCGGCGGCGGCGCGGGCGCTGCCGCCCGGCAGCTACATCGCCGTGCCCGCCAGGGCGTGGCACTTCCTCTTCACGAAGACCGAACCCGTGGAGCTCGAGATCCGCGGGCGCGGACCGAGGGCCAACATCTTCGCGAAGTGAGCGCGGCGACGCGAGGGGCCGGAGGCGCCCTGGCGACCTTCCGCCCACCCGGGTAGAATCGCCGGAAATTCGTCAGCCGGAGGCCGCGTCAGGATGAAGCCCACCAACCGCGTCTACCGCACCGAGCTCACGCCGGTGTCCTTCCTCGAGCGCAGCGCGTACGTGTATCCCGACAAGGTGGCCGTCGAGCACGGCGACCGCCGGTACACCTACCGGCAGCTCGAGGAGCGGGTGAACCGCCTGGCCTCCGCGCTCCGCGCGGCCGGGCTCGGCAAGCACGATCGGGTCGGCTTCCTCTGTCCCAACATCCCGGCGATGCTCGAGGCCCACTACGGCGTGCCGGCGGCGGGCGGCGTGCTCGTGGCCATCAACATCCGGCTGTCGAGCGACGAGATCGGCTACATCCTGAAGCACTCCGGCGCGAAGTTCGTCTTCGTCGACCACGAGTTCGAGGGGCTGCTGAAGCCGCTCGACCTGTCCGGCGTGCGCGCCGTCCGCGTGGACGACACCGGCGCGCCGGGCGACCCGTACGAGGACTTCCTCGCCTCCGGCTCGCCGGCCCCGGTGCCGTCGTGGCTCGAGGACGAGGAGGAGATGATGTGCATCAACTACACCTCGGGCACCACGGGGCGGCCCAAGGGCGTGATGTACACCTATCGCGGGGCGTACCTGAACGCGGTGGGCGAGGTGCTCGAGACCTCGCTGGGCCACGACGCGAAGTACCTCTGGACCCTGCCCATGTTCCACTGCAACGGCTGGTGCTTCACCTGGGGCGTCACCGCCATCGGCGCCACCCACGTGTGCCTGCGCCGTGTGGACCCGGCCGCGATCTGGGACGCCCTGGACCACCACGGCATCACCCACTACAACGGCGCGCCCACCGTGCAGATCGGCGTGGTGAACCATCCGCGCGCCCACCGGCTGCCGCGTCCGGTGACGGTGACCGTGGCCGGCGCCCCGCCCTCGCCGACGCTGCTCGCCCGCCTCAAGGAGCTGAACTTCCGGCCCGTGCACGTCTACGGTCTCACCGAGACCTACGGCCCGCACACCGTGTGCGCCTGGCACGCCGGGTGGGATTCGCTGCCGGCCGACGAGCAGGCGCGCCGGGCCGCGCGGCAGGGCCAGGGCTACGCGCTGTTCGACCTGGTGCGGGTGGTGGACGAGCAGATGCGCGACGTCCCGCGCGACGGCGAGACGCTGGGCGAGGTGGTCATGATCGGCAACAACGTCATGAAGGGCTACTTCGAGCAGCCCGACGCGACCGCCGAGGCCTTCCGCGGCGGCTGGTTCCATTCCGGCGACATCGCGGTGTGGCACCCGGACGGCTACGTGGAGCTGCGCGACCGGAAGAAGGACATCATCATCTCGGGCGGCGAGAACATCTCGACGATCGAGGTGGAGCAGGCGATCGTCAAGCACCCGGCCGTGCTCGAGTGCGCGGTCGTCGCCATCCCCGACGAGAAGTGGGGCGAGCGGCCCAAGGCGTTCGTGACGCTCAAGCCCGGCGCCAGCGCGACCGAGCGCGACATCATCGACCACTGCCGCGGCCTGATCGCGCACTTCAAGGCGCCGGCCGCGGTGGAGTTCGGTGACCTCCCCAAGACGTCCACGGGGAAGATCCAGAAGTTCGTCCTGCGCGACCGGGAGTGGAAGGGCCGGGAGAAGCGGATCAATTGATTACATGGGGGGCCTCGAACGGGCCCCCCAAGCCCCCCACACGCTCGGCGGCGCCCCGGCACAGCCGGGGCGCCCCTCGGTCCCGCGCCCCCCAAGCCCCCCACACGCTCGGCGGCGCCCCGGCACAGCCGGGGCGCCCCTCGGTCCCGCGCCCCCCAAGCCCCCCACACGCTCGGAGGCGCCCCGGCACAGCCGGGGCGCCCCGGTCACGCGCGCGGATTCCTCACGTCAGCGATCGCGCTGGATCAGTTCGGCGACGAAGCGGTCGCCCTGGCTCTTGCCCACCACCCCGACGATGTCGCCGGGGCGCAGCGAGCGGCGGACGTCGTCCGCCACCTGCGAGACGTCGACGGTCACGCTGCGGCCGTCGTCGGTCTTGAGCCCCACGGTCCCCAGGCCGACGGACTCGACGTAGCCGTGCAGCCGCTGGTACGACCCCGCCCCCGGCGACGCGCCGGGCGGGGGCGCCGTGGACGGCGACGCCGAGGGCGACCCGTAGGGCGCTCCCGCCGCGCCCGCCGTGCCCGGCTCGAGCCAGACGGCGGCGACGGCCGAGGGCGCCTGCTCGTAGTACAGCGTCGCGCGCTGGCCGGGCTGCACCGTGGGCCGGGCCCCCGCGATGCGCGACAGGTCGACGGGAATCGTGAAGCCGCCCTCGGTCTCGAAGGTCACGCGCTCGCCCTCCACGGACTTCACCGTGCCCGGGCTCCGCTCGAACCGCTTCGGCTCGCCGGAGCGCGGCTGGATCGAGGCGGCCGTGACGGTCCCCTGCTGGGTCGCGCCGCGCGTCTCGACGGTCACCGGCTGGCCCGGTGAGAGCCGGCCGAGCGTCGAGGCGTCGAGGCCGCCCGTGCTCACCTGGTAGGTCCGGTTGTCCTCGCCGCGCACGACCACGTGTCCGTCTCGCGCCACCACGACGTGGCCCTCGATCTTGCGGTCGCCGCGCAGCACGTCCTTCAGCACGTCGAGCACGCCACCGTCCCGCTGCTGCGCCGCGGCGCCGACGGGCCCGAGCAGGATCACGGCGGCCATGATGCTTGTAAACCTGGCAACGACGTCACGCATTGACGCACCTCCCCGGTCGCCAGGGCGTTGCAAGGCCAACTCCAACAGCGGTGGGGCGCGAGCGGTGCGCCGGGGCGGCCGTGCGCGTGCTACTGTTGGCGCCGACGCCGATGAGCTTGCGTCACGTCGCCCTCCTCACGCGCGACCTGGCCGCGACCGAGCGGTTCTACACCGAGATCCTGGGGCTCGAGCGCGCCTTCGACCACGCGGGCATGCTCTTCCTCAGGACGCCGGGACGGCTCGACCTGCTGAACTTCATCGCCACGCGCCGGCCGTTCGATCCGAAGGCCGGCGGCCTGGACCACTTCGGCGTGCACGTGACGCCGGCACGATGGCGCGGATTGCGAGAGCGGCTCCGGCGCGCGGGCGTGAAGGTCGTCGGTCGCCGCGGCCGCTCCGCGCTCTACGTCGAGGATCCCAACGGCTACACCGTCGAGATCTACCGGGATTGACTTCGCGCCCGCTAGCAGTTCAGGTAGGCGGGGCTGATCAGCTCGTGCTCGGTGCCGTCGGCCTTCCAGGTGCGGCGGCGCAGGCCCGCGAGGTCCCGGCCGTACACGTGGATCTCGACGGTGTCGCGGTCGGTCGCGTTGTGCATCGCGTGGATCTCGTCGTCGGGTGGCACCAGACACGAGACCGCGCCGGGGCCGTGGGTCGCCACGGAAGCGACCTCCAGGCGCGCGCGGTCGCCGTCGCGGCTCACGCGATAGCGCGTCTCCTGGATCCGGTTGTCGATGACGCCGATCACGCCCCACGTCGCGTGGTCGTGCGCGCCGGCCGTGTCGCCGGGCCGCCACACGACGGCGGTGACGTTGAACCGCGGCGCCCGGTGCAGCATGTAGCGCCCGCGCGCGCCACCCTCCCCGCCGCGGCGATACCGGGCCGGGATCGCCTCGGGATTCGCCACGAGGCGGGCCAGCAGCGGCGCCACCGCGGCGGTGATGCGCGCGGGCGCGCTCTCGCGCGCGGTGACGGCGTCGACGTCCTCGATGAACCGGGCCAGCGTGTACCCCATGGGGCCTCCCGTCAGCGCTCCACCGGCGTGTCCGGCCGCCCCGCCCACTCCGTCCACGAACCGTCGTAGACGGCCACGTCCGGACGCCCGAGGACGTGCAGGGCCAGGGCCAGCACCGCCGCGCTCACGCCCGAGCCGCACGTGGCCGTGACCGGCGCCTGCGCGTCGAGCCCGGCGTCCAGGAACGCGCGCCGCAGCGTCGCCGGCTCGGCCAGCGTGCCGTCGGCGCGGCAGAGCCGGTCGTACGGCAGGTTCAGGCTGCCGGGGATGCGGCCGCCGCGCAGGCCGGGGCGCGGCTCGGGCTCGGTGCCGTTGAACCGGCCGGCCGAGCGGGCGTCGAGGACCTGCTCGCCGCGCGATTCCAGATTCGCGCGCATGGCGGCGAGGTCGCGCACCAGCGCGGGCCGGAAGCGCGCGGTGAAGCGCGCCGGGACGGGCGTCACGCGCGTCGGCTCGAGCCGGCGTCCCTCCTCGCGCCAGCGGGGGAAGCCGCCGTCGAGGACGGCGACGTCGTCGTGGCCGAAGACGCGGAACGTCCACCAGACGCGGGCGGACGCGATGAAGCCGCGAGCGCCGTACACGACCACGCGGTCGCCGTCGCCGATGCCGAGGGCGCCGGCGGCGCGGGCGAAGTCGTCGGGCGCCGGCAGCATGTGGGGCAGCGGGCTGGCGGCATCCTTGATCGCGTCGATGTCGAAGAAGACGGCGCCGGGAAGGTGCGCCTCGTCGTACTCGGCGCGGGCGTCGCGCCGGAGGGTGGGCAGGTACCAGCGGGCATCGACCACGCGCAGGCCCGGCTCGCCCAGGCGCGCGGCCAGCCACTCGGTCGTCACCAGCGGGGACGGCATCGCCGTCATCGCAGGGCGTGCGGGCTGCGGCCCTCCAGGTCCAGCGCCTCCTCCCAGCGCAGGTACGCCTCCATCGCCTCGCGCCCCCTGTCGTAGGGCTTGAGGACGACGTCGTCGGGCTCGTCGAGCAGGCGTGTCGGCCCGGTCTCCACGGGCAGGCCGGCCGCCGTCCAGGCCCCGGTGCCGCCCGCCAGCACGGCCGCCCGGGCGTAGCCGAGACCGGCCAGCGTCGCCGCGGCGAGCGCGGACTGCGCGCCGTCGGCGCACGTCACCACGATCCGCGCGTCGCGGTCCGGCACCGCGCGGTCCACGACCAGCTCCAGGCGGCTGCGACAGAGCCACGCGGCGCCGGGGACGTGCCCGCGCGCGTAGACGTCGCTCGTGTCCACGCTGACCACCACGGCGTCGCCGAGGTCTCCGGGCGCGACCGCGCCCGCGGCGGCGCGGGCGGCCTCGAGCCCGAACGGGGCGGGCCGCGGGTGCCCGGTCTCGACCGCGCCGCCCGCGCGCTCCCAGGCGGGGAGGCCGCCGGCCAGCGCGAAGACACGCGGCAAGCCCATCCGCATCAGCCACGCCGCCGTCATGACCGAGCGCACGAGGCCGTCGCACACGCAGACGATCGTGCCGCTCCGGACGGCCACGTACTCGTCGGTCGCCTGCACGGCCTGGCCGCCCGGCGCCCACACGGCGCCGGCGACGTGCCCGGCGGCGTACTCCTCGCCGGTGCGCACGTCGAGCACGTACACGTTCTCCCGCCTGCGGCGGTCGAGCAGGGCGCGCAGGGCCTCCGGCTCCATGAAGCGCACGCCGTCCTCGGCGGCCACGCGCTTGGCCACGAGCGCCGCCGCCGCGCGGCCGCGGGGCGACGCGTCCGGCGGGCGGCGGTCGGCGCCGCGCTCCAGCGTGAGCCCCGCCAGCGCCCAGCCCATCGTGCCGTTCTCGAGGGCGACGATCGGGTTCGGCAGGCGCATGCGCCGCAGCGACTCGGCGCCGATGTACGACCGCGTGCGCCCGCCGCAGTGCACCACGATCGTCGTGTCGGGCCGGGGCACGAGGTCCGTGATGCGGAGCACGAGCTCGCCGCCGGGGACGCTGATGGCGCCGGGCACGCACCCGCGCGCGTACTCCTCGAACGTGCGCGCGTCGACGATGACCATGTCCTCGCCGCGGTCGATGCGCTCGGCCAGGGCCTGCGGCGCGATCTCCGGCGTCTTCTGCTCGTGCAGCACGCGCTCGCCGAACACCTTGCTCGGCACGTTGACGCCCTGTACCAGCGGCCGCCCCGCGGCGCGCCAGGCCTCGAGCCCGCCGTCGAGGATCCGGACCCCGGTGTACCCCATCGTCTCGAGCAGCGGGCGCGCCAGCGCCGCGAGGCGGCCGTCGTCGTCGCACAGCACGACGGGGGTCGCCGGCGCCGTCACCAGCCCGGGCAGGCGCGTCTCGAGCAGCCGTCGCGGCACCGAGGTGGTGCGGTACACGTGGCCGCGCTCGTAGCGGCCGCGCTCGCGGAGGTCGAGGACGGCATGGGGCGCATCGGACCGCATCAGGTCGGCGAGCTCGTCGGGGCGCATGAGGTTGGCGCCTATCATACCTGCAAAGGCTACATCGCGCGCCGGCGCGGCCGCTGGCACCCGGCTTGCTCCGTCCCCACGGTGGTGATGCGCCCGCACCGGCGCGGTGCGCCCGGAAGGCGGGCCGAAAGGAGTGACACACGTGAGGACATTCGTCGTAGCACTCATGACCGCATCGTTCGTGCTCCCGCTGGCGCTCGATGCGTCCGCGCAGCAGCGCGACACCCAGACGCCGCGCGAGACGCAGCGCAGCACCGACCGCGACAAGGACGACAAGGCGCGGGCGGCGTGGACCAAGCCGGCCGGCGTCATGGAGTCCAAGCGGCTGGTCGGGGCGAAGATCCGGGGCTCCGACGGCAAGGACCTGGGCGAGGTCGAGCAGCTCATGGTGAACGAGGACGGCAAGGTCTCTCACGTCGTCATCAGCAAGGGCGGCTTCGCCGGCGTGGGCGGCGACAAGCTGGTGGTGCCGTGGTCGGCGCTGAGGATCTCCACGCAGGCCGACCGGCCCATGGTGACGATCGACTCGGCGGCCCTCGACCGCGCCCAGCGCTACGAGGCCCGCGACCGGGACCGTGACCGCGACCGGGCGCCGGCGGCGAGCCCGGGCACCAGCCCGAGCACCAGCCCGCGGCCCGGCACCACGGCCCCGCCGCGGCAGTAGCGAATCCCACTCGCCCCGGCGGGCGGGATCCGGAGGGTCGGGCGCGACGTCCCCCGCGCCCGGCCCTCTCGGTCTCGCGGCACCCCGCCCGCCTCCTGCGCTATGCTGCCGCGGCGTGAGCGGCGGCCGCCTCCTCGTCACCGATTCCGTCACGCTCTGCGGCGATCACGTGGACGGCGCCGTCGTCGTGGTGGCCGGCTCGTTCGCCGGCGCGCTCTCCTTCGGGTTCGTCCTGCCCCGCGGCCCGCGCGGCCTCATCGCCCACGACGCCGGCGTCGGCCTCGATGGCGCCGGCATCTCCGGCCTCCCGCTCGCGGATCGCTGCGGCGTGCCGGCGGCGGCGGTGGCCACGATGTCCGCGCGCCTCGGCGACGGGCGGAGCGTGCTCGAGGACGGCGTCCTGAGCCACGTCAACGGGCGCGCGGCGGCGCTGGGGCTGCGGCCCGGCCTGCGCGCCGCCGACGCGGCCCGGAGGCTGCTCGCGGCTCCGCCCGGACGGCCGGCGCCGCGCGTGTCCGTCGACCGCGGCGCGCGCGTCGTCCTGGACACGCCTGGCGGCCGCGTGGTGCTCCTGGCCTCGACGAGCTTCGCCGGCGCCGGGCACGCCCGGGACGTCATCGTGGTGGGCTCGCACGGGGGGCGCGTCAACGCGCGCCCGCTGCTGGCGCTGCGGCCGCGCGGGGTCGTCGCCAACGACGGCGGCATGGCGCGCGACGGCTCGGGCGCCGACGGGCTGCCCCGGCTGGACGAGGCCGGCATCGCCGCGGCGACGGTGGCGGCGGCGACGGCCCGCATCGGCGACCCGGAAAGCACGTGGCAGACCGGCGTGCTGTCCGCCGTGAACGAGGCCGCGGCCCGGCTGGGCGCGGCGCCCGGTCAGGCGGCGCGCGAGGCGGCGCGTCTCATCCTGACCGCGACCGCCGACCGCGCACCCGGGCCTCGGCGAGCGCCCTGGCCGCGGACACGCCCCTAACCGCGCAGCAGCGCCTCGGCCGCCTCCATGAGGCTCTCGGCGAGCGTGGGATGGGCGTGGATCGTGAGGGCCACGTCCTCGACGGTGAGGGCCGCCTCGAGGGCCAGCGCGGCCTCGGCGATGAGCTCGCCCGCGCCCGGCCCCACGATGCCGGCGCCGAGCAGGCGGCCGGAGTCCGCGTCGGCGATCAGCTTCGTCACCCCGCCCGTGCGCCCGAGCGTGACGGCGCGGCCCGAGGCCGCCCAGGCGACCTTCGCCGTCCGGACGGCCCGGCCGGCCCGGGCGGCGGCCGCCTCGTCGAGCCCGCACCACGCGACCTCCGGATCGGTGAAGACGACGGCCGGCACCGCGACGTTGTCGAACGCCACCGGCCGCCCGGCGATCGCCTCGGCGGCGACCTTGCCCTGACGCATCGCCCGGTGCGCGAGCATCGGCTCGCCGGTGACGTCGCCGACGGCGTAGAGGGCGGGATCGTCGGTGCGGCACCGCTCGTCGACGCGCAGCACGCCCCGCTCGTCGGCGCGCGCTCGCGTCGTCTCGAGCCCGAGCCCGTCGGTCAGCGCCCGGCGTCCCACCGCGACCAGCACGCGATCGAACGTCGCCGTCGCGTCGCCGAGGGTGGCCTCGATGCCCGCCCCGGTGTCGCGCAGGGATGTCAGCCGGGTGCCCAGCCGGACGGCGGCGAACAGCCGCTCGCAGCGGCGCGCCAGCGGCTGCACGAGGTCGCGGTCCACGCCGGGAAGCAGGCCGTCCGTCGTCTCCACCAGCGTGACCGTGCTCCCCAGCGCCGCGTACACCTGGCCCAGTTCGAGGCCGATGTAGCCGCCGCCGACGACGAGCAGCCGCTCGGGCACGTCGGCCAGCTCGAGCGCGGCGGTCGAGTCCATCACCCGCTCGCTCGCGATGCCGATCGCGGGCAACGGCGACGGGACCGAGCCCGTGGCCACGACGGCGTGCCGGAAGCGCACCATCTGCGGCTCGTCGCCCTCGACGCGCAGCGCGCGCGAGCCCTCGAAGACCCCCCGCCCGCCGATCACCTCGACCCCTCGCGCGGCGGCGACCGAGGCCAGCCCGCGGGCCAGGCGGCCCACCACGCGCTCGCTCTTCCACTTGCGCAGCGGGTCGAGCGAGATCCGCGGCTCGCCCAGATCGACGCCGATCTCGCGCACGCGGTCGACGTCGGCGAGGACCGCGGCGACGTGCAGCAGGGCCTTGGACGGGATGCAGCCCTCGTAGAGACACGCCCCGCCCAGGCGCTTGCCCGCGTCGATCACCACGGTGTCCAGGCCGAGCTCGGCGCAGCGGAACGCCGCCGAGTAGCCGCCGGGGCCGCCGCCCACCACGGCCACGTCCACCTCGCGCACGAGGTCGCCCATGACCATGCTCAGGCCTCCGGCGGCCTCACCACTCGAGCAGCAGCTGCTCGGGGCTCTGCAGGCGGCCCACGACGGCGGCCGCGAAGCGGGCGCCGTCGGCGCCGTCGGCCACGCGGTGGTCGAACGTCAGCGAGAGCGGCAGCAGCAGGCGCGGCACGATGCGGCCCTCGCGCACCACCGGCTCCTCCCGCGCCCGCGCCACGCCCAGGATCGCGACCTCCGGGTAGTTGATGATCGGGATGGCGCCGGTGCCGCCGAGCGCGCCGACGTTGGTGACCGTGAACGTGCCGCCGCGCAGGTCCTCCAGCGTCGCCCGGCCCTCCCGCACGCGCCGGGCGACCGCCTCCAGCTCGCGCGCCAGCTCGGGCACGGGCTTGCGGTCCACGTCGCGGATGACGGGCACGATGAGGCCCCGCTCGGTGGCCACGGCCACGCCGACGTGCACGTAGCGCTTCACGACGAGCTCGCCGGCGGCGGGGTCGAGGCTGGCGTTGAACGTGGGGTGCTCGGCGAGCGCGAGCGCCGCGGCCTTGAGCAGGAAGACCGTGAGGGTCAGCGTGACGCCCCGCGCGCGCGCGGCCTCGCCGCTGCGCCGGATCATCGCCTCGAGGTCCGTCACGTCGGCGCGGTCGAAGTGCGTGACGTGCGGGACCAGCGCCGCCGACAGCGTCATGCGCTCGGCGATGGTGCGGCGCAGGTGCGAGAGCGGCCGCCGCTCGATCGGCCCCCACTGCTCGAAGCGCGGCAGCGGCGGCGGCTCGAGCCCCACCCTGGCCAGTGGCCTGGCGACGCGCGGCGCCGCGCCCCGCCCGCCGTCGGGCGGCGCCTCCCGGTCCACGGCGGGCGCCCCCGCCGCCGGCGCGCCGCCGCCCGCCGCCGCGCGGACGTCGTCGTCGGTGACGCGTCCGCCCGGCCCCGTCGCGCGCACCGTTCGGAGGTCCACGCCGAGCTCGCGCGCCAGGCGGCGCGTCGACGGCGCCGCCGGCACCGGGCCGTCGCCGGCCGGCGCCGGCGCGGCGGTCTGGCGGGCGCCACGGTCCGTGACCGCCGTGCGGCCCTCCGGGGCGAGCCGGCGCGCCGGATCGAGCGTGGTCGCCGCCGGCTGGCCCGGCGGCACCGGTCGCCCGGCGGCCGGGGCCGGCTCGCGGGCGGCGGCGGCCGGCGCACCGGCGTCGGCGAACGTGACGAGCACCTGCCCGACCCGGACGGTGTCGCCCGGCTGGACGTGCACCTTCTCGACGCGGCCGCCGAGCGGCGAGGGGATCTCGACCTGCGCCTTGTCGGTCTCGACCTCGAGCAGCGGCGCGTCCTCGCCCACCACGTCGCCCTCGCGGACGAGGACCTTCACGATCTCGGCTTCGGTCAGGCCTTCTCCCAGGTCGGGAAGCGCGAAGGGCCGTGGCATCGAGGCCATTCTACCCGCTGCTACAATGCCGGCATGCTCGGCCGCGGCGTCGCGTGGATCGCGCTCGTCGTCGACGACGCCGGCGCCGCGGCGCGCGGGCTCGAGCGCGACCTGGGCCTGCCGCGGCTCGAGTGCGCGGCGCCCGGTCGGGCCCGCGGGGCGCCGGTGCTGCCGGTGGGCGCCACCGTCCTGGCGCTGTTCGAGCCCGGCGATCCGTTCGTGGGCGGCGACCGGCGCACCGGCGTGCATCACGTCGCGCTCGCCGTCGACGACCTGCGCGCCGCCGCCGGCGCCGCCAGCGTCGCCGGCGTGGCGGTCGGTGCGCCGGAGCCCGGCCTGGGCGGCGGCCGGCGGGCGGCGCTCGCGCCGGAGGCGACCGGCGGCGCCCGCCTCTGGCTCGCCGAGCCGCTCGCCGCCGCCGCGCCGGACGCCGGCCCCGTGGAGCGCGTCGACCACGTCGGCGTGGCCAGCGCCGACAACGAGGCGGCCGTCGACGTGTTCACCCGCCGGCTCGGCTTTCCGCTCGAATCCATGCAGACGGACCTCGAGGTCCAGCTGGCCGTCGAGACCTTCACCTCCGACCGCTACGGCGTGGTGCACCACGCCCGCGAGCCCCGCACGGTCGGCGGACTGCGCGTGGCCTTCGTGACCATCGGCGACTGCGAGCTGGAGTTCCTCCAGGAGTTCGATCCGCGCGCCGGCGCCCGCGTGGCGCCCGACGGGCCCGGCACCACGCGACAGGATCAGGGCGCGATCGGCCGCTACATCGCGGCCCGCGGCGCCGGGCTCCACCACCTGGCGCTGAAGGTGCGCGACATCGACGCCACCCTCGAGTCGCTGGCGCGGGCCGGCCGGCGACTCATCGACCGCGTGGGCCGTCCGGGCTCGCGGCGGGCCCGCATCGGCTTCGTCCACCCCGCCGGCTTCCACGGCGTGCTGCTGCACCTGGTCGAGCGCCAGACGCCCTGAGCGTCGCCGACGTGGGGGCCCCGGCTGGCCCCCCTGCGTTCGCCGCGCCCCGGCTCGGCCGTGGCGCGCCTCGGGGAGCGTTACGCGGGCGAGCCCCCGGCCCTCAGCGGGCGCCCGCCGACTCTCGCGACGCGTCGGCGCCGGGGGCGCCCGGAACGCCCGCCGCCGCCGGCGTCAACTCGATCTCGGCGAGCACGCCATAGTGGTCGGACGGCCACAGCGTCGTGCCGTCGGGCTCGCGGCGCGGCCGGTCGAGGATGACGCGGCTGGCGAGCACGCGGGCGCGCACGTCGGCGCCGGGCACGATGAAGACGTAGTCCACCCGGCGGAAGACCGTCGACTCCGGCGCCAGCACGCGCTGCCACACCGTCGGCCCGGGCGTCTCGGGGTTCGCGATCCGGAAGGCGTCCACGAAGCCGGCGCGCACGAGCGCGATGATCGCCTCGGCCCCCTCGGGCGCGTTGAGATCGCCCATGACCAGCGCCGGGAGCGGGCCGCGCCGCTCCAGCGCCAGCTCGCCGACGCGGCGCACCTGGCAGTCGTCGCGCGACGTGTGGGTGGAGATCACCGGCAGCCGCCCCCACGGCGTCTGCAGGTCGGCCACGAGAGCCACCCGGGGGTCGAAGCGCCGGACGCCGCAGCGGGGCAGCTCGTGCGCCTCGGTCGCCACGATGGGAAAGCGGCTCAGGACGGCGGGCCCCTCGGCGAAGTTCATCAGCCGGGTCAGGAGCCAGCCGAACGGCGGCACGAACACCCGGCTGGTGGCCGGCGCCCAGGCGTGCCGCAGACCGAGAGCGGCGGCCAGGCGCTCGGCGACGTTGCCGCGCCCCCAGCCGGCGGACGCCTCCTGCAGGGCCAGGATGTCGGGATCCAGCTCGCGCAGCGCGTCCCGCGCGATGGCCAGCCGGCGGTCGAGGGCGTGATCGTCGCCCCAGAGCCCGGACGAGGCGCCGCCGTGGAAGATGTTGAACGTCGCCACGCGAAGCGGCCCGGCGGCGTCGCCGCGCCCCGACGAGACGGCGAGCGCGCTCACGGCGACGAGCAGGACGCCCAGCGCCCGGGCGGCGCGGCGCGGTCGGCGGCGGCGCGGGGCGTGGTCCCCGTGGCGCCCGCGGGGCCGCAGGCCCCGCCCGGCGGCCCACCGCGCATTCAGAAGGCCAGCGTCTCCCGCGCGGCGGCCACGAGGCGCGCCGCATCGGGCACGGTGGCCCGCTCGCGCGCGAAGCCGGCGAAGGACACGTCGTAGGCGGTGACCCGGCCGATGGGCGCCTCCAGCGACAGGAACGCCCCCTCCATGATCGAGGCGGCGATCTCGGCGCCGGGACCGAAGCTCCGCGGCGCCTCGTGCACGACGACGGCGCGCCCGGTCTTGCGCACGGAGGCGACGAGCGCCTCGCGGTCCAGCGGCGAGACCGTGAGCAGGTCGATCACCTCGCAGCGCGCGCCGTCTTCCTGCTCCAGGGTCTCCGCCGCTTCCCGCGCCACGCGCACCATCGCGCCCCAGGCGATCAGGGTGAGGTCCCGTCCTTCCCGCACCACCTGCGCGCGCCCGATGGGCAGGGCCTCGCTCTCCTCGGGCACCTCTTCCCGCGCGGCGTGGTAGAGCGCCTTGGCCTCGAAGAACACCACGGGGTCGGGGTCGCGGATGGCGCTCACCAGCAGCGCCCGGGCCGTGCGCGGGCCCGACGGCACGACGATCTTGAGCCCGGGGATGTGGGCGTAGAACTGCTCCTCGGACTCCGTGTGGTGCTCGAGGGCCCGCACGCCGCCCCCGTACGGCATCCGGATGACCATCTGGCAGTGGAAGCGGCCCTGCGAGCGGTTGCGGTACCGGGCCGCATGGTTCTCGATCTGGTGGAAGCACTGGAAGGCGAAGCCCGAGAACTGGATCTCGCAGACCGGCTTGAGCCCGTAGAGCGCCATGCCGACCGAGGTGCCGACGATGGCGGCCTCGGCCAGCGGGCTGTCGATGACGCGGCGGCCGCCGAACGTGCGGTGCAGGTCGTCGGTCACGCGGAACACGCCGCCGTCGACGCCCACGTCCTCGCCGATGATCAGCACGTCGGGGTCGCGCTCCATCTCCTCGCGGAGCGCGAGGTTGAGCGCCTTGACCATCGTGAGCCGGCTCATCGCCGGCTCTGACGCTGGCCGCGCATCGGCAGCGCCGGATCGGGCGGCGCGGCCGGCGCCGGGGGCGGCGCGCCGGCCGCGTCGAGCCGGGCGGCCAGCTCGGCGCGCTGCGCGCGCAGGTGCGGTGGCGTCTCGGCGTACACGTGGTCGAACATCGCCAGCGGGTCGGCCGGGCCGGTGGCCTCGAAGCGCGCCACCGCCTCGGCGATCTCCGCGTCGACCTCGGCCTCCAGCCCGTCCTGCAGGAGGTTCTTCTTGCCGAGGTAGGCGGCGAAGCGGGTGAGCGGGTCCTTCCGCTCCCACTCGCGCACCTCCTCCTCCGAGCGGTACTTGGAGGGGTCGTCGGCGGTGGTGTGCATGCTGAGCCGGTAGGTCACGCACTCGATCAGGGTGGGCCCGTCGCCGGCGCGCGCCCGCTCGACGGCCTCGCGGCTGGCCGCGTACACGGCCAGGACGTCGTTGCCGTCCACCTGGATGCCGGGCAGTCCGTAGGCCAGCGCCTTCTGGGCGATCGTGCGCGAGTGGGTCTGCTTCTTGAGCGGGACGGAGATCGCCCACTGGTTGTTCTGGCAGACGAAGACCACCGGCACGTGCCAGACGCCGGCGAAGTTCATGGCCTCGTGGAAGTCGCCCTCCGACGTCGCCCCGTCGCCGAAGTACACCATGACCACGGCGTCGTCGCCGCGGTACTGCGCCGCGTAGGCCAGGCCCACGGCGTGCGGCAGCTGCGTGGCCACGGGGATGGTGACCGGCAGGTCGCGCTGCCCGGGCGCCGGGCGGCCGCCCTCGAGATAGCCGGCGAAGAAGCGGAGCAGCGACTCGATGGGCCAGCCGCGCCACAGCATCGCCGCCGTCTCGCGGAACGAGGGCACCATCCAGTCCGCCGGCCGCAGCGTGCAGACGCTGCCGATCTGCGAGGCCTCCTGGCCCTTCAGCGGCGCGAAGGTGCCGACGCGACCCTGGCGCTGCAGTCGCACCATGCGCTCGTCCAATCGGCGGGCGAGCAGCATCGCGCGATACATCGCCTGCAGGCTCTCGGGCGGCAGGTCGGGCTCGAGGGCGGCGTCCAGGTTGCCGTCGCTGTCGAGGATCGACAGGTGCTCGACGGAGAACCGAGGCTCGACGGGCTTTCTGGGCATGGGCTCGGCTCGCGACTAGTGTACCGGAAGTGCCAGGCCAACTCGACCGCGGGCCCCGGTCCGGGCCCTCGTCCCGCCGTCCTCCGCCCGCGAGCGGTGGAAAGCCCGCGCCGCGCCGGCCCGAGCGTTCGCCGGTGCCCTCAGTGCGCCGACGGGAACCGGGGCGGGCGCTTGTCGCGGATGGCGCGGAGGCCCTCGCGGACGTCCTCGCCCATGAACGTCAGCATCTCCAGCGCGATGGACTGGTCGAAGATGGGGCCGGCCATGCGCAGCCAGTTGTTCAGCGAGCGCTTGGTCCAGCGGATCGCCTGCTGGCTGCCCTGGGCCAGCCGGTCGGCCACGTCGAGCGCCCGGGCCATCAGCTGATCGCGCGGCACGCAGAGGCTCACGAGGCCGATGCGCTCGGCCTCCCGGCCGTCGATGAAGTCCGAGGTGAGCAGGTAGTACTTGGCCTTGGCCATGCCGCAGAGCAGCGGCCAGAGGATGGCGGCGTGGTCGCCGGCCACCACGCCCAGCCGCGTGTGCCCGTCGGTGAAGCGCACGTCCTCGGCGATGACGCTCACGTCGGCCAGCAGCGCCACCACGAGCCCGGCCCCGACGGCGACGCCGTTGATCGCGGACACGACGGGCTTGTCGAGGTTGATCATGTTGTAGACGATGTCCGAGGCCTCGCGCACCGTGTTGGCGAGCCGGCGGGGATCGGTCGCGTTGGCCTCCACCATCTCCAGGTCGCCGCCGGCGGAGAACGCCCGCCCGGCGCCGGTCACGACGGCCACGCGGGTGCCCGCGTCGCGGTCGATCGTGAGCCACACCTGGGTCAGCTCCCAGTGCAGCCGGTCGTTCGTCGCGTTCAGGACCTCGGGGCGGTTGATGGTGACGAGGAGGACGCCGTGGGGACGGCGCTCGAACAGCAGGTGGCGGTAGTCGGCGTAGTCGATCACGGCCGCTAGTTCACCATCGTCGCCCCGCCGCCGCAAGGGCGGCGGGGTCACTTGCGGCCGCCCTGGGCCTTCTTCTGCGCGGCGCGCGCGGGCTCGGCGCGCTTGGGAGCGGCCTTGGTGGGCGGCTTGCGGACGGCCGGCGCTCCGGCCTCGGCGGCGCCGGCCGGCACGCGGCGCGCCAGGCTCTCGCGCAGCGCGTCCATCAGATCGATGACCTGCGCCCGCGGCGGCGCCGGGGCCGCCACCGTCACCTCGCGTCCCTCCACCTTGCGGTTGATGAGGTCGAGCACGCGGCCCCGGTACTCGTCCTGGTACTGCTCGGGGCGGAACTGGTCGTTGGTGAGCCCGTCGATGAGCTGCTGGGCCAGCTCCATCTCGTTGGGCCGCACCGGCGCCGACCGGCCCTTGTCGATCTCCGCGAAGTTGCGCACCTCGTCGGCGAAGTACATCGTGTGCAGCAGCAGGCCGTCCTGCGCGGCGCGCACGAGGACCAGGCTCTCCTTGCCCCGCATGACGAACTTGGCCAGGGCCACGCGCCCGGACTTGGCCATGGCCTCGGCGAGCAGGCGATAGGCCTTCTCGCCGCTCTTGTCGGGCCCCAGGTAGTAGGTGCGCTCGAAGTAGATGGGATCGACCTTCTCGAGCGGCACGAACTCGGTGATGTCGATGTTCCGCGAGGCCTCGCCCTCCAGCGCCTTCAGCTCGTCGTCGCTGACGCGCACGTACTGGTCGCGGGCGAACTCGTAGCCGCGCACCAGGTCGGCGCGCTCGACGACGGCGTTGCAGGTGGGACAGAAGGTCTGCTGGCGGATGCGCGAGCCGCAGCGGGCGTGGAGCAGGTTGAACGACACCGTGCCCGACGACGTGGCCGTGTACATCCGGACGGGGATCGATACGAGCCCGAACGAGATGGTGCCCGAACCGATCGAATGGGGCGGCATAATGCGAAGCCTAGCACGAAGCCGGGCGCGCCACGAACGTCCGCGCCCGGCGCGGCCAGCGCGCGGCGAGGGCGCCCACTATGAGTAGCGGTCGGCGATGAGCGGAACACCAACGAGCGCGGCCGCCCGTCGCGCTGCGGACCCGGCCGCGCTGCGGGCCCGGCTCGCGCGGCTCGATCCGCCGCGCCGCGACGTGCCGCCGTCCCAGGCGCCCATGCTGGCCACCCTGGTCGAGCGCGTGCCCACCGGGCCGGGATGGCTCTTCGAGCTGAAGTACGACGGCGTCCGCACGATCGCGCGGCGCGAGGGCGGGCACGTCACGCTGGCCGGGCGGCACGGCCAGGACTTCACGCCCCGCTACCCCGAGATCGTCGAGGCGTTGCAGGCGCTGCCCGTCGACCGCTTCGTGATGGACAGCGAGATCGTGGCCCCGGACGAGCACGGGCGGCCGTCGTTCCAGCGCCTGCAGAACCGCATGCACCTCACGCGGCCGGCCGACGTCGCCCGCGCCCGCGCCGAGGTGCCGGTGACGGCGGTCGTCTTCGACCTGCTCGCCGTGGACGGCCGCGACCTGCGCGGGCTGCCGCTCGCCGAGCGCAAGGCCTGCCTGGCGCTGCTCCTGCCCCGGGACGGGGCCGTCGGTGTGGGCGAGTACGTGCTGGACGAGGGCGAGGCGTTCCTGGCCGAGGCCGCCGAGCGCCGGCTCGAGGGCATCGTCGCCAAGAAGGTGGACAGCCCGTACACGGCCGGGCGCTCGCGCAACTGGCTCAAGATCAAGTGCCAGCTCCGCCAGGAGTTCGTCATCGGCGGCTGGACGGACCCGCAGGGCGCGCGCCCGTACTTCGGGGCGCTGCACCTGGGCCTCTACGAGGGCGACCGGCTCGTGTACGTCGCCAAGGTCGGCACCGGCTTCGACGGCGCATCGCTGACGCGCGTGTGGCGGGCGCTGCAGCCGCTGGCGCGCGCGACCCCGCCCTTCGACGTCGGGGCGCCGCGCGGGCGCGGCCACCACTGGGTCGAGCCCCGCCTGGTGTGCGAGGTGCGCTTCACCGAGTGGACCGAGGACGGCGGCATCCGCCACCCCGCCTTCCTGGGGCTGCGCGACGACAAGAGGCCCGAGGAGTGCCGGCGCGAGATCCCGGCCGACGCGCCCGTCGCGCGCGGCCGGCGCCCCCCGTCAGACGGCCGCGCGCGCCCTCGCCGGAACGCGCCCGGGAACGCCGGGGCAGGGGGCGCCACACCCTCGCGCGTGGTCATCACGAACCCCGACAAGGTCTTCTGGCCGGACGAGGGCTACACCAAGGCCGACCTCGTCGCCTACTACGACGCCGTGGCGCCCTGGCTGCTGCCCTACCTGCGGGACCGGCCGCTGGTGGTCACGCGCCACCCCGACGGCATCGCGGGCAAGGCCTTCTTCCAGAAGGACGCGCCGCGGCACGCGCCGGCCTGGCTGCGCACCGTGCGCATCCGGTCCGAGCGGCCGGCGCGCGACATCGACTACATCGTGGCCGACGACGCCGACGCCGTGCGCTACGTGGTCAACCTGGGCACCATCCCGCTGCACCTGTGGGCCTCGCACGCCGGCAGCCTCGACCGCCCGGACTGGCTCGTCCTCGATCTCGACCCCAAGGGGGCGCCGTTCGCCAACGTCGTGCGGATCGCCCGCACGCTGCACGGGATCCTCGACGACCTCGACGTGGCGGGCTACCTGAAGACGTCGGGCAAGAGCGGCCTGCACGTGCTGGTGCCCCTCGGCGCCCGTCACGACTACGGGCACGCCCGCGCCTTCGCGCAGCTCCTCGCGACGCTCGTCGTCGAGGCCGAGCCGGCCATCGCCACGCTGGAGCGGGCCCTCCACCGGCGTCGCGGCAGGGTCTACGTCGACTGGGGACAGAACGGGCCGGGCCAGACCATCGTCGCGCCCTTCGCCGTGCGTCCCCTGCCCGGCGCGCCGGTGTCCTGCCCGCTCTCCTGGAGCGAGGCCACGGCGCGCCTGGACCCGCGGCGCTTCACCATCCGGACGATGCCCGCGCGGCTGCGGGAGATCGGGGACCCGATGGCTCCGGTGCTCACCGGCGCCGTCGACCTCGCCGCGGCCCTCGAGCGGATCGAGCGGTTGCGGCCGGCACGCCGGCGCCGCTGAGGCCGCCGCCCCGCCGGCGGCCCGGGGGACGACGCCGATCCGTCCGGCGCGCCCGCGGACCGCCTCGCGGCGGCTCACGAGGCGGCGCCGGGCTCGCCCAGGAGCGCGATCAGCCGGCCGGCGAAGGCGGGGCCGGTGCCCGAGGCCTCGTGCTTGAAGAACACGAACGCCTCGCTCCAGCCAGCGCCGAGCCGGCGGAGGGTCGCCGCCCAGCGTGCCAGGTCCTCGTCGCCGTAGCCCTCGTCGCGCAGCCGCAGGTAGCCGAAGTCCGCCGTGGCCACGAGCGGCGTGCTGCGGTCCCCGGAGTCCGCGATGCAGAGCGCGGCATTGCTCGCACGCAGCCGCTCGTACACCTCGTCGTCCAGCCACGAGGCGTGGCGGAACTCGAAGGCCACCCGGAGGTCGCGCGGCAGCAGCGCGAGCGCGTCCGCGAGCCGGCCGAGGTCCTTCCGGAAGCTCGGCGGCAGCTGGAAGAGCAGCGGACCGAGCCGCGCGCCCAGCGTGCGCGCGGCGTCGCAGAAGAACCGCACGGGCTCGTCGACGTCGCGGAGCCGGGCGAAGTGCGTGATGCGCTGCGGCGCCTTGAGCGCGAACCGGAAGCCCTCCGGGGTGCGGCCCGCCCACCCGGCCAGGGTCGCCGGCGTCGGCATGCGGTAGAACGTGGCGTTGATCTCCACCACGTCGAAGCGCTCGGCGTAGTAGGCGAGCATCCGGGTGGCCGGCAGGTCGGGTGGATAGAACGTCCCCTTCCACTCGGGATAGTCGTAGCCCGACGTGCCGACGTGGACGGTCACGCGAGGCGCCGGAAGGCCGCCGGCGCCGCGCTCTCGAAGCGCGCGACGCCGCCGCGGGGGTGCGTGAAGCCGAGCCGGGTCGCGTGCAGGCAGAGGCGGCGCAGCGGGTCGCGCCGGCTGCCGTGCGCGACGTCGCCGACGACGGGATGGCCGAGCGCGGCCAGCTGCACCCGGATCTGTCCGCGCCGGCCGGTCTCGAGGCGCAGCTCCACCAGCGTCGCGTCCCGGCCGCGTGCCAGCACGCGGTAGTGGGTGATCGCCTCGCGACCGCCGCCGCGCGCGGGGCGCACGCGGAGCCCGCGGTCCTCCACCAGGCGGCTGCGCAGGGTGCCGGCCTCGTCGCCCATCCGGCCCTCGACCACCGCCACGTACGTCCGCTCGGCCGTCCGCGCGACGAATTGCTCCTGCAGGGCGCGCTTGGCGGCCGCCGACTTGGCGAACACGAGGAGGCCGGACGTCTCGCGGTCGAGCCGGTGGACGACGAAGACCCGGCGGCCCTCGCGCGCGGCCACGTACCGCGTCAGCGCGTGGTAGGCCGTCCGCTCCCGCTCGCGCTCGGTGGCGATCGTCAGCATTCCCGGCGGCTTGTCGACGACGATCAGGTCGGCGTCCTCGTGCACGAGCCGGAGCGACGGCGGCAGCGCCGGGGGCGGCGGGGCGCCCAGGTGGACCCGGTCGCCGGGGCCGACCGGCAGGTCGCCGCGACGGGCCACGGCGCCGTTGACGGTGACCCGCCCCGCCTGCAGCCACTGCTTCACGGTCCGGCGCGAGGACCCGGGATACAGCGCCGCCAGACGTTCACGCAGCGAGACGTCCCCCCGCTGCCTCGAGGTCTCCACCGCCGGACGCTACGCCGCGCCGGCGCGCCGCGCGGGACGCGGCAGGCGCCCGCCCGGCGCCGGGACTTCCCGCCCGGCGCCGCGGCGCAGGCGCCGGCGGCGCCGGGGGATCGCGCCGGTCGGCCGGTGCGTCCCGGAGTGTGCAACCGATTTCTCAGCGGCGCCCCAGGGCCAAGCCCGCGCGACAGCGCCGCAAACGCCACACCGGCCGCGTCGACGCGGCATCGTCTCCACGCGCGCGAGTGTACCCCGACGGCGGGCCCTGGTACTCTCGGCCCCAACGAGGGAGGTCCAGATGGAGACGCTCGCCAGGTTCGCCCTGCCCGGCATCCTGGCGTTCAGCGCAGTCGGCGCGCTGATCGTCGGGGTGCTGCTCGTGCGGTATAGCGGCGTCGGCCTCGAGGACGAGGAGCCCGACGAGATCGAGCATCGCATCGCGGCGATGCGAGTGGCCCACGCGCTCGTCGCCGTCTGCTTCGCCGGCGTGGCGATCCTCGCCGTCGCCGCGCTCCTGACCCGGCCAGTCGCGACGTCCCGCGTCGCCGTGACCGAACCGCGCGCCGGAACGCCGGCGCCGGAGACCGATGCCCCTTCCGCGGAGGGGCAGCCCGTCGCGGCGGCCACCGCCCCGCGTGAGGCCACGCCACCCGCGCCGGCCGCGTCATCCCGCTCGAAGGATCCGGAGCGCCAGGCTGCGACGGCCGGCGCCGCACCCGAGACCCCGGCACGCACCGCGGCGAAGGAGCCCGACACGGACCCCTCCGAGGCCTCGGCGCCCGCAACCGCCGCGAAGCGGGGGAACGCCGCGACGCCCCCACGCCCGGACACGACGTCGCGCGCCGCGGCCCCCGCGGCTCCGGAGGCGAAGCCCGAGGCCCGCACGGCGGCCAAGCCGCCGGCGCGCGAGGAGCCGAGATCGCGCGACATCGGGCGCGGCGACGGTGAGACCGGCAAGACCTCCGAGGAGGCGCGCGGCGTGGAAGAGCGGCTCCGCGCGGAGGTGGCCGCGCTCGAGCGCCGGCTCGGCGAGGCGACGCGGGCCCGGGAGGTCGAGCGGCCCGAGGCGAGCTCGCCGCCGCGCGAGGCGGCGAGCGCGCCGGCGCTGCCCGAGCGCACCGAGTCGCGGCCGCGCGCGGAGCTGCCGGCGCGGACACCGCCCCCAACGCGAACGGAGCCGCCGGCGCGGGCGTCGGCGGGGCGCCGGATCGCTGCGGCGCCGCCGCCGTCCCTGGACGAGGGAGCCGGCTTGCCGGCCCTGGTCGGCTCGCCGCAGGTGCGCACGACGATCCACGGCGTCCGGGTCGACGTCCACCGGCAGCCCGGCGAGGGACGCGAGACGATCTACAGCATCCGGCTCGTCGGCGCCGGCAACCAGCCGCTCACCGGCGCCGAGGTCTCGCTGGTCGGACGCGGCGCCGGCGGCGTGCCGGTGCGGGCCGCGCTGGCGCCGGCCAGCGAGCCGGGACTCTACCGCGCCCGCGTCAACGGGCAGTTCACGCACGACCTGCGCTTGCGGGTCGTCCACACCAGCGCGCGCTTCGAGGTCTCGCTGGACCAGGCCGTGCACTGGTAGGCGTGAAGCGGCTCGCGCTCCTCGATGACCACCAGGGCGCGGCCGCCGCCCTGCCGCACTGGACGCGCCTCGACGGACGCGCCGCCGTCGACACGTTCCGCGACACGCTCAAGAGCGAGGGCGCGCTGGCCGAGCGCCTGGCGCCGTACGAGATCGTGGTGGCCATCCGCGAGCGCACGCGATTCCCGGCGAGCCTGCTGGAGCGCCTGCCCCGCCTGGAGCTGCTGGCGCTCACCGGGCGCAACTCCGGCCACGTCGACGTCGCCGCGGCCACCGCGCGCGGCGTCCTCGTCACCGAGACCGCCGGCAGCGCGGCGGCGGCCGTGGAGCACACCATGACCCTGATGCTGGCCCTGGTGCGCCACGTCGCCCGCGAGGATCGCGCCGTGCGCGAGGGCCGCTGGCAGACTTCGATCGGCACGGAGCTGGCGGGCAAGACCCTCGGCGTCATCGGGCTGGGCCGCATCGGCGGGCGCATCGCCGCGTTCGGCGGCTTCCTCGGCATGCGCGTGCTGGCGTGGGGCCCGACCCTGACCGCCGAGCGCGCCGCCGCCGGCGGGGCGCAGTTCGTGCCGCTGGAGACGCTGCTGCGCGAGAGCGACGTCGTCTCGGTCACCGCGCGCCTCGGCGAGCGCACGCGGGGCCTGATCGACGCCCGTCACCTGGCGATGATGAGGCCCACCGCGTTCCTGGTGAACACCGCGCGCGGCCCGATCGTGGACGAGGCGGCGCTGGTGGCCGCGCTGCGCGCCCGGCGCATCGCCGGCGCCGCGCTCGACGTCTTCGACGACGAGCCGCTGCCGCCCTCGCACCCGCTGCTGAGCCTCGACAACGTCGTGCTCACGCCCCACGTCGGCTACGTCACCCGCGAGGCCTACGACGCCTTCTTCAGCCAGGCCGTCGACTCCATCGTCGCCTACCTCGACGGCAAGACGCCGCCCCGCGCCCTCAATCCCGAGGTCCTGCAGCGCCGCTGACCCTGCCGCCGGGGCCACGACCGGAGCACTCGGCGACCTCGCGCGCACGCACCCTCGCGCGCGCGAGCACAGCTCAGCCTGCGGCCGCGAACCCACGATGTTGCGCACGAGAGTTCGAGTCACGGGTGTCGCGGGCGCCGGGGCGATAGATGCGCAATCGCCTACACGCCCTGAAGTCCCGGCAGCGAACGCTCGGAACGCCCGTCGATCCTCGACGTCCGAAGCTGCAGCTGGAAGCGATGGCGCCGCCGACATTCGCCGCGCGCCGGGGCGACCCGTGGCCGCCGACGGAAGGCCGGGGCGGGGGCGGGCCATCCCTCCCCGGGGCCGTGTCTTCTGGGGTCGAGGGGACCGCGGACGCCCATCCCCGTGGCTCCACGACAGGCGCCCACGCGCCGTGGACAGCGTGCCCCGGGGAGGGATGCCCCGCCCCCGCCCCGGCCGGCGACGTCTCGCCGACACCGATGCGAGAGCGCGTCAGGCGAGCGCCTGGTCCAGGTCCTCGATGACGTCGTCCGGGTGCTCGAGCCCCACGCTGAGGCGCAGCAGCCCCTGCGGCGTCCGGCTCTCGGGACCCTCGATCGAGGCGCGGTGCTCGATCAGGCTCTCCACGCTCCCGTAGCTCGTCGCGCGCGTCACCAGCCGCAGCCGCGCGGCGACCTGCATCGCGGCCTCGCGCCCGCCGAGGACCTCGAACGACAGCAGCCCGCCGAACGCGCTCATCTGCCGGGCCGCCACCGCGTGCCCCGGATGGTCGGCGAGGCCCGGGTAGTGCACGGCGGCGACTCGGCGGTGCCGGCTCAGGAAGCGGGCGACGGCGAGCGCGTTGTCGGCGTGGGCGCGCACGCGCCAGGGCAGCGTGCTGATCGAGCGGAGCAGCAGCCAGCAGTCGAACGGCGCCGGCACGCCGCCCGTCTGCCACTGCAACGTGCGGATGCGCTCGAAGATGCCGTCGGCGCGCGCGGCGACGACGGCGCCGCCCATCACGTCGGCGTGCCCGCCGACGAACTTCGTCGTCGAGTGCTTGACGAGGTCGGCGCCCAGCGCGAGCGGCCGCTGCAGCACCGGCGTGGCCAGCGTGTTGTCGCACACGACCACCGCGCCCGCGCGATGCGCCACCTCGGCCACCGCCGCGATGTCGGTGATCGCCAGCATGGGATTCGACGGCGTCTCGATCCACACCAGGCGCGTGTCCGGCTGCAGCGCCCGGGCCACGGCCGCCGGGTCGCGCATGTCGACGAACGAGGCGGCCAGGCCCCAGCGGCCGAAGTGCTCGCGCAGGAGCCTGGCCGTGCCGTAGTACAGCGCAATCGGCGCCAGCACGTGGTCGCCGGGGGCCAGCGCCTGGAGAATGGCGGCGCTGGCGCCGTTGCCGGAGGCGAACGCCGCGGCCGCCGCGCCGCCCTCGAGGTCGGCCAGGCGGCGCTCCAGCGCGTCGCGGTTCGGGTTGCTGTTGCGGATGTAGAGATGACCGCGGGCGTAGCCGCCGTCGGCATCACGCTCGAACGTCGTCGAGGCATGGAGCGGAGGGGCCACGGCGCCGGTGGTCGGATCGATCGTCCTGCCCGCGTGGATGGCCCGGGTCTCCACTCTCATTGACAAGTCCTCCGCGCACCTGGCGCCCCGTCGGCTTCCGGGAAATGGTAATCCGGTGCAGTCCACGGGCGCCCGGCGGCGTCGGGATGCGGCACGGACAACCCATGGCGAGTCGCGGCCTACCGGTACGGCTCTTGCTTCGAATCCGGACACGGAGGCGGTCAGCCGCGGAGCGGGTCGCATGCACGCCGGCCCGTGGCCCACGGTCGACCACCACCGGGGCCGCGCCCATACGCCCCTGTGGGCGCGGCTTCCTTTTTCAGGCCTCCCGGGCCAGCTTCTGGCTGAGGGCCACCAGCGCCTCGAGCCGGGCGCGCGCGGCGCCGCCGTCGATGGAGCGCGCGGCCAGCGCCACCCCTTCCCTGAACTCGCGGGCGCGCGCGCCGGCGACGAGCGCGGCGGCGGCGTTCATCAGCACGATGTCGCGGCGGGGCCCGGTCTCGCCGTCCAGCAGCGACCGGATGATCTGCGCGTTCTGCTCCCGGTCGCCGCCGCGCAGGTCGGCGATGGTGGCGCGCGCCATCCCGAAGTCCTCGGGCCGCACCGTGAAGGAGCGGACGACGCCCTCGCGCACCTCGCTGAGGCGGCTCTCGCCGGTGTTGGAGACCTCGTCCAGGCCGTCGGCGCCGTGCACGACGAACGCGCGGATGGTGCCCAGCTCGGCGAGCACGCGGGCCAGCGGCTCGGTCAGCGCGGCGGCGTAGACGCCGATCACCTGGGCGTTCGCGCCGGCGGGGCTGGTGAGCGGGCCGAGCATGTTGAACACGGTGCGCACGCCCATCTCGCGCCGCGCCGCCATCACGTGCTTCATCGCCGTGTGCAGCAGCGGCGCGTAGAGGAAGCCGATGCCGACCTCGTCGATGCAGCGGGCCACCTTCGCCGGCGGCAGCTCGAGGCTGATGCCGAGCGTCTCCACGACGTCGGCGGAGCCGCACAGCGAGGACACGGAGCGGTTGCCGTGCTTGGCCACCTTGAGGCCGGCGCCGGCCACGACGAACGCCACCGCGGTCGACACGTTGAACGTCCCGGCGGCGTCGCCGCCGGTGCCGCACGTGTCGATGAGCATCTCCCGGTCGGTGCCGGTGAGCGCCGCCACCTCCTCGCCGCGGGTGCGGACGCGCACGGCCTTCTGGCGCATCACCTGGGCGAACCCGATCAGCTCCTCGACCGTCTCCCCCTTCATCCGGAGCGCGGTGAGGAAGGCGGCGATCTGGGCGTCGGTGGCGGCGCCCGACATGATGGCCTCCATCGCCGCCGCGGCCTCGATGCGGGTCAGGTCGCGCCGGTCCACCAGCGCCCGGACGGCCTCGGTGATGATGGGGCTGGTCACGCCGCCGGCCTCACGCGCTGGCGGCCCGCCCGCGGACGGCCGCGATGGTGCCGAGCACCTGGTCCATGCGCACGGGCTTGGAGAGCACCTCGTCCACGCCGTGCTCGGCCAGCTCGTCCTCGGTCAGCAGGACCCCCCAGCCGGTGAGCATCACCACGGGCACCGAGGGCCGGAGCGTCTTGCACACCCGCGCCAGCTGCAGGCCGTTGAGCTTGGGCATGGCCAGGTCGGTGATGACCAGCTCGAACGAGGGATCGGCCTTGAACTTCTCGACGCCGTCCGAGCCGTCGACGGCCACCACCACGGTGTGGCCGACGTTGGAGAGGATGTCGCGGATCATGTCGCGCACCTGCGGGTCGTCGTCGACCACCAGGCAGCGCGCCGGCCCGCCCGGCGCCGCGACCGCGCGCGCGGGCGCCGCCGGCGCGGCGCGGGCCACCGCCTCCACCGGGAACTTCAGGCGCACCGTGGTGCCCCGGCCGGGCCCCGAATCGACCTCGATCTGGCCGCCGTGGCGGGCGACGATGCCGTGGGCCAGGCAGAGGCCGAGGCCGGTGGCGCCGGGCTTGGTGGTGAAGAAGGGCTCGAAGATGCGCGCCTGGATCCCCGGAGCCATCCCCGTGCCGGTATCGGTCACGGCGATGACGGCGTCGCCGCCGTCCATCCGGGTGGCGATGGTCACCGTCCCGCCGTCCGACGTGGCGTCCAGCGCGTTGGCGACCACGTAGCCGAGCGCCTCGCGCAGCCCCATCGGGTCGCCGGCGATGGGCGGCACGGAGTCGAGCTCGGTCTCCACGCGCACGCCCGCGCGCTGCCGGGCCACGGTGCTCTCCACGGCCTGCTTGACGACCACGCCGAGGTCGACGGCGACGGTGGGCTCCTCCCGGCGCATCCGCATGAACTCCTGGATGCGACGCACGGTCTGGGCCCCGTCGAGGGCCGACCGCTCGATGGTCTCCAGCCACTCGCGCGCCTGCGGATCGGTGATGCGCTGGGCCAGCAGCTGCGAGCGGCCGATGATGGGCGTGAGCACGTCGTTGAAGGCGTGGGCGAAGCTCGAGGCCATCTCGCCGAGCGAGCCGAGCTTCTGCAGCCGGGTGGCCTGCTCGTGGGCCTCGGTCAGCTCGCGCCCCAGCCGCTCGGCGCGCCGCCGCATGGAGAGGGCGAAGGCTCCCAGCGCCACCGCGACGATGGCCACCGCGATGGCCGCGGACAGCAGTAGCGTCTCGATCCCGGCGTCCTCCCCCCGGCTGCCCTGCAAGAGTACCAGAAAGCGGGCCGGCGACGGCCAATTCCGGCCGCCGGGCGCACGTCGCCGTCAGCGTCCGAGGTAGGCGCGACGCACGCGCTCGTCGGCGAGGAGCGCTCCGCTCGGCCCGTGCAGCGCGACGGTGCCGTTGTCGAGCACGTAGGCGCGCCCGGACAGCCGCAGCGCCCGCAGCACGTTCTGCTCCACGAGCAGGATGGCCACGCCGTCGCGGTTGATCGCGGCGAGATCGGCGAAGATCGCGGTCACCACCACGGGCGCCAGGCCGAGCGACGGCTCGTCGAGCATCAGCAGCCGCGGGCAGGCCATGAGCGCGCGGCCGATGGCCACCATCTGCTGCTCGCCGCCGGAGAGCGTGCCGGCGAGCTGGCGCCGGCGCTCGGCCACGCGCGGGAAGAGCCGGAAGACCCGCTCCAGCGTCGCCGCGCGCCGCGCCCGGCTCGGGGGCGTGCGGGCGCCGAGCTCCAGGTTCTCCAGCACCGTCATGGTGGGGAAGAGCTGCCGGCCCTCGGGCACGTGCGCGATGCCGCCGGCCACGATGGCCGACGGCGGCAGGCCGTCGATGCGCCGGCCCTCGAGCTCCACGGTGCCGCGGCGCACGGGCAGCAGGCCGGCGATGGCGCGCAGCGTGGTCGTCTTCCCGGCGCCGTTGGCGCCGACCAGGGCCACGATCTCGCCGGGCTCGACGGCCAGCGACACGCCGCGCACGGCGACGAGATCGCCGTAGCCGGCCTCGACGCCGTCAAGGCGCAGCAGCGCCGGCATGCTCGTCGCCGAGGTACGCCTCGATCACGCGCGGGTCCCGGGCCACGGCCCCGGGCGGGCCCTCGGCGATCCGCTCGCCGTGGTCCAGCACGATCACCCGGTCGGCCAGCGACATCACCGCGCCCATCACGTGCTCGATCAGGAGGACGGCCACCCCGCGCCGGTTGATGCGCCGCACCAGGTCGACGATGCGGGCCGTCTCCACCGTGGTGAGGCCCGACATCACCTCGTCGAGGAGCAGCAGCGCGGGCTCGGTGCCGAGCGCGCGGGCCAGCTCCAGCCGCTTGCGCTCGGCCAGCGTCAGCGCGCCGGCGGGCACGGCGGCGCGGTCCTCGAGCCCCACCTCGGCGAGGACGGCGCGGGCGCGCGCCTCCGCGGCGCGGGGGTCGGGGTGGCGCCCGAGCGTGGCGATCATCACGTTGCGGACGACGCTGAGGCGCGCGAAGGGCCGCATGATCTGGAACGTGCGCGCCAGGCCGAGCGCGTTGACGCGGTGGGGCGGCAGGCCGCGCAGGGCGCGGCCCCGGAAGGTGACGTCGCCCTCGTCGGGGGCGAGGAACCCGGAGATCAGCGCGAACACCGTCGTCTTGCCGGCGCCGTTGGGGCCGATGAGCGCGACGAGCTCGCCGTCGGTCACCGTGAACGAGAGGTCGCGCACCGCCTGCAGCCCGCCGAAGCGCTTGCCGAGGCCGCGGACGGCGAGCAGGCTCACGGCCGCCTCCGCCGGAGCCGGGCGGCGGCGTACGGCACGGCGCCCTGCGGCAGGAACAGCACCACCGCGATCAGCAGCAGGCCGTAGACGATCAGGTGCGCGCCGTGCCAGCCGGCCTGCCCCACCCACGCCCGCGACAGCTCCGACAGCGGGGTGAGGATGCACGAGCCCACCAGGGGGCCGAGCAGCGTGCCGGCGCCGCCGACGATCGGGCGCAGGATGATCTCGACGGAGAGCGGGATGCCGAACACCGCGTTGGGCTGCAGCGACGAGTAGCGGTAGGCGTAGAAGGCGCCGGCGAGCCCGGTGAGCGAGGACGACAGCACCATGGCCAGCAGCTTGTGGCGGACCGTGTCCACGCCCACGGCCTCGCAGGCGACCTCGTCCTCGCGGATGGCGGCCAGGTACATGCCGAAGCGGCGGCGCTCCAGCGCCCGGGCGACGGCGGTGGCCAGCGCCGTCAGCGCGAGCGCGACGTAGTACCAGGCGCGGTCGTCGGGAAACTGCATCCGCCACGGGTCGCCCGTGTACGTGACGTAGAGCCCCACCGCGCCGCCGACCCGGTCCCAGTTGCTGACCGCGATGCGGCAGACCTCGGCGAAGGCCACGGTGAGGAGCACGAAGTAGAAACCGCGCAGCCCGAAGCGGAAGCCGAGGTAGCCGATGACGGCGCCGAGCGCGCCGGCCAGCGCGGCGCCGGCCAGCATGCCGGCCCACGGCGTGAGCCCCGCCTCGGCGGCGAGGACCACCGTGGTGTAGCCGCCGACGCCCACGAAGGCGGCGTGGCCGGCCGACAGCTGGCCGGCGTACCCGCCGACGATGTTCCAGGCCTGGCCCAGGTAGGCGAAGAAGAGGATGTCGACGGCGATGGCGAGCGCGTACGGACCGAGCGCCGCCGGCAGCGCCAGCAGCGCGGCGGCCACGGCGGCGAGGGCCAGCCACCTCACGCCGGGCGTCTGCCGAACAGCCCGGCGGGCCGGAGGAGGAGGATCAGGATGAGCAGGCCGAACGACACCAGCTCCTTGAGCGACGGCGCCAGGAACACCGCGCCGAGCGACTCCGCCACCGAGACGAGCAGCCCGCCCACGAAGGCCCCGGGCAGGCTGCCCATCCCGCCGATGATGACGATGTTGAAGGACGTCACCGAGGCCGACAGCCCGAGCGCGGGCTGGAACGGGATGATCGACGCCGTCAGCGCCCCGGCGGCGCCCACGCAGGCGGCGCCGATCCCGAAGGCCACGGCGTAGACGCGCCGCACGTCGGTGCCGATCACCAGGGCGCCGTACGGGTTGTCGGCGGCGGCGCGCATCGAGCGGCCCAGGTCGGTGCGGGCGAGGAAGAGCGTGAGGAGCGCCGTCAGCGCCACCGCCACCCCGAAGGCGGCCAGCCGCGCCACGTCCACGTAGAGCGGCCCCACGTACCAGGTATGGGTCGCCAGCGCCGAGCGCACGCGGGCCGGCTCGGGGCCGAACAGCGCGAGGGCGAGGTTCTCCAGCACCAGGGCCACGCCGAGCATGAGGAGGATCTGCATCTCGTGCGGGGCGTCGAGGATGCGGTCGACCAGCGTGCGCTGCACGACCACGCCGAGGGCGAACAGGGCCAGCGCGCAAGCCACGAAGCCCACGTAGGGATCGACGCCGAGCCGCGTGGCGAGCAGCCAGGCCAGGTACATGCCCCAGACCATCATGTCGCCGTGGGCGAAGTTCACCACGCGCATGACCCCGAAGATCAGGGTCAGGCCCACGGCCATGAGGCTGTAGACGCCTCCGAACAGCAGGCCGCTCAGCAGCCCCTGGGCGACGAGGACCGGCTCTATGCCTTGGGTCTCGGGAAGACGAACTTCTGGAGGGCCGCCTCCTTCGGCCAGACCGCCACGGGCTTCTGGCCGAGGATCTGGATCATCGTCGGGATCGCGTTCGGGTTGTCGCCCAGCTCGTTGAACCGGATGGGGCCGCCGTACTGCATGAGCCCGCCGGTGAAGGTGCTCTTGCGCAGGGCCTCCACGATGGCCTCGGCGTCGGTGGAGCGGGCGCGCTCGAGCACGTCGGCCAGCAGCAGCATGCCGTCGTAGGAGTAGCCGGAGTTCGTGTCGAACGTCTTCGGCTTGCCCGTCTCCTTCTCCGTCCGCTTGCGGTAGTCCTCGGCGACCTGCAGCGTCTTCTGGTTCTTGAAGTTGGGCCAGGGCACGCTGGTCAGCACGTGCTCGAGGTCCTCCTTGAGGACGGCGAGCTGGCCGGCCTCGTAGAGCCCGGGGCTGCCCGGCCCCACGATGCCGAGGACCTCCACGCGCTGGCGGCGGATCTCGGGCAGCAGCAGCTGCGCGCTGGCCGGCCGGGTGATCGGCGCGATCACGTCGGGCTTCGCCGCCTTGGCGCGCGAGACCTCCGTGGAGAGGTCCGACGGCGGCTCCGGCCAGGGGATGACCTCGACGATGTCCCACGTCGGCTTCGCCGCCTGGTGCGCGGCCTGGAAGCCGCGCGCCTGGTTCTGACCGAAGAGGTCGTTGGTGTGCATGAGCACGACGCGGCGGGGCGACACGCCGGCCGCCTGGAAGATCTCCGTGAAGTACTGCACGGCCTTGCGGCCGAACGACGAGCCCGTCGGGAAGTTGCGGTAGACGTACTGGACCTTCTGCTGCCCCTCCTTCACGGACTTCGCCACGTTGGCGGTGATGGGATCGGCGGCGGCGATGTCGACGAGGAAGGGCACGCGCCGCTGCTGGGCCACCGGCACCATGGCCGCCGTGCTGCCCGAGTCGAAGGAGCCCACGAGCATCTGGGCGCCCTGGGCGATGACGCGCTCGGCCTCGGTGCGCCCGAGCTCGGGCTTGGTCTGCGTGTCGCCGAGCAGCAGCTCCAGCCGCATGCCGCCCAGCGCCTTGATGCCCCCGGCGGCGTTGATGGCATCGGCGGCCATCTGCGCGCCCATGCGACAGGCCTGGCCCGGCTCGGCCAGGGGGCCGGTCACCGGATGGATCACGCCGATCTTGAACGTGCGCGGCTGGGCGCGCAGCGGTCGCGGGCCGGCGGCCACGGCCGCGCCCCCGGCGGCGGCGCGCAGGAACGTGCGGCGAGCGATGGGATGGCTCGTCATCGGAACCTCCTGGTGGCGTGCCGGGATTATACGGCGTCGCCCGACCGGCCGGCGATCACGGCGCCGAGAAGCGCTGGGCGTTGCCCATCGCCGGCCACACGAAGTGGCGGACGTTCTCGAGCACCTGGCGCTGGTGGTTCCGATCGTGGTGGACCCATTCCTGGAGCAGGTCGCCGACGGTGAGGAAGCCGACCGTCGGATGCTGGCCGCCGCGGGCGAGGTCGGCCGCGCCGAGCCGCGCCACCAGCGCGGCGCTCTCCTCCCGGAGCGCCTCGAGCTCCGCGAGCAGGTCGCGCGCGGCACGCTCGCAGTCTCGCCGCTCCCGCGCGACGGCGGCCTGATCCCACGCCTGAAGGGACGGGCGGTCGGCGGCGAGGATCTGGCGGACGCGGCCGGCGAAGCCGCGGCGCTCGGACTCGATGAGGTGGCCGAGGACCTCCTTCACACACCACTCGCCGGGCGCGGGGTGGTGCCGCAGCACGCGCTCGGGCAACGCAACCACCTCGGCATGGATCGCCGCGACCGCCGCCCGCAGGAGCACGGCGACCTCCGGCGGAGACAGGCGCTGATCACCACTCATGGCTGGCGCCGAGTATAGACGACGCCGGCGTGGACGTCGCGGTGTTGCGACGACCATGGGAACCCGACCCGGAATGAGGAGGACGTCACGGGCGAGACAGAGAAGCGCCCCGGGAAACCCGGGGCGCTTCGAGGGCTGTGGCGGTGTGGGGGGCATAGCGACCCCCCCCACGTGGTCAATCGACCTGGATGCTGTTCAGGCCCGTCGCGAGGGTGATCACCTGGTCGGCCACGGCGACGCCGACACTGCCGAACGCCACGAGCGCCATCAGCACCGCGATCACGAACCGCTTCATGCACGCACCTCCCTCGGGATTTGAAACCTTTGGGTCGTGATTCAAATCGGACGCCAACCTCGCGTGCGGCCCGTGTCGCGCACGGAACCCCGTCGTTTCTCGCGTGGACGCGCGGGGAGCCGGGACGCGGCGGTGTCAGCGTGGCAGGTCGACGCCGAATTGGCGTGCGGTTCGTCCCGGGGTCGGCACGACAGGCGCGTCGCGGCGGATTCGCGTTCACGCGAGCGGCACCGCCGTGGCCGCCCCCAGGCCCGGGGGGGCTCGGCTCAGCCGCCGAGGAGGGCGCGGGCGATGATGAGGCGCTGGATCTGGTTGGTGCCCTCGTAGATCTGCATGATCTTCGCGTCGCGCATGAAGCGCTCCACGGGGAAGTCGCGCGTGTAGCCGTAGCCGCCGAAGATCTGCACGGCGTCCGTGGTCACCTTCATCGCGGCGTCGCCGGCCCAGCACTTGGCCATGGAGGCCTCGTACGTGTTGCCGCGGATCCCGGCGTCCACCTGGCGGGCCGCGTGGTGGACCATGAGCCGCGCCGCGTGCACCTGCATGGCCATGTCGGCGAGCATGAACTGCACGCCCTGGAAGTCGCCGATGCGCTGGCCGAACTGCCGGCGCTCCCGGGCGTAGCCGACCGCGGCGTCGAGCGCCGCCTGGCCGATGCCGACGGCCATCGCGCCGGTGGCCGGCCGGGTCATGTCGAGCGTGCTCATGGCGATCGTGAACCCCTCGCCCTCCTCGCCCAGCCGCTGCGACGCGGGGACGTGGCAATCGGTGAAGTGCAGGGCCACCGTCGGCGAGCCTCGGATGCCCATCTTCCGCTCCTTCTTGCCGACCGCGAACCCGGGCGTGCCCCGCTCCACGAGGAACGCGGTGATGCCCCTGGCGCGGCGCGCGGGGTCGATGGTGGCGAAGACGCAGATGACGTCGGCGTGATCGCCGTTCGTGCACCACTGCTTGGCGCCGTCGAGCACGTAGTGGTCGCCCCGCCGCACGGCCGTCGTCCTGAGCCCGGCGGCGTCGGACCCCGCCTCGGGCTCGGAGAGCGAGTACGCGGCGAGCAACTCGCCGGTGGCCAGCCGGGGCAGGTACTTCGTCTTCTGCTCCTCGGTGCCGAAGAGCAAGATGGGCAGCCCCCCGAGCGGCTGGTCCACGTACTGCGTCGCCGACGCCGCGCAGGCCCAGGCGATCTCCTCGGCGGCCAGGGCCAGGGCCAGGCACCCCATGCCGCTGCCGCCGTACGCCTCGGGCACCCAGAGGCCGAACAGTCCGGCGTCGGCCACCGCACGCATGGCCTCCTCGGGGTAGCGCTCGCGCTCGTCGACGTCGGCGGCGTGCGGCGCGATCTTCTCGCGCGCGATCCTGCGCGCCAGGTCGCGGATCATCCGCTGGTCGTCGGTCAGGCCGAAGTCCTCACGCATGCGACGTCCTCTCCCTCATCCCAGGATCACGAGCGCGTCCACCGCGACGGCGTCCGCCCCGGCGGCGACGACCGGGTTCAGATCGATCTCCCGCACGCGCGGCTCGGCGCAGACGAGCGCGGCCACCGCGAGCACCGTCTGCACCAGCGGCGCGTCGTCCGCTGCGGGCAGGCCGCGCGGTCCGGCGAGGAGGCGCTCGCGCGCGCCCTCACGCAGCATCGCGCGCGCGCCGGCGGCGTCGAGCGGCGCCAGGCGCAGCGAGACGTCGCGGACGACCTCGGCGAGCACGCCGCCGGTGCCGACGGCGATCACCGGACCGAACGTCTCGTCGCGCCGCGCGCCGACGAGCAGCTCGACGCCCGGCCCCACCTGTTCCTGGACCAGCAGGCGCAACGCTCCGGTGCGCGCGACGATCTCGGCGGCGGCGGCGCGCACGGCGGCGGCGTCGCCCAGCCCGAGCCGCACTGCCCCGGCTTCGGTCTTGTGCAGGAGACCCGGCGCCTCGCCCTTGAGCGCCACCGGATAGCCGAGGCGCTCGGCCGCGATCACCGCCTCGTCCACGGTCGCCGCCACCGCGTCGCGGCAGAGCCGCACGCCGTACGCCTCGAGCAGGCGGCGGGCGAGCGGGTATGGCAGCGCGCCGGTGGTGGCGCCGAGCGCGGCCTCGAGGTCGGCCGGCAGCGGCCGGCGGGCCGGCCACGGCGCAAGCGCGCGCGGGGCGGCGAGCCAGAGCGCGCGCCAGGCGCGCACGGCTCGCTCCGGGCCCGGCAGCACGGCCACGCCGCCGCGACGCAGGCGCTCGGCGACGCCCGGCGCGTCGGCGACGAAGGCGACGACGGGCTTGCCGGTGGCGCCGGCGGCCGCCACGACGGCGTCGCCGAACTCGGGGACGTCGAGGCCGACGTCGATCGCCACCGCGCCGCCGACGGCGGGCTCGTCGAGGACGCGGCGCACGGCCGGCGCGATCCGGTCGGGCTCGACCTGGGGCGTCAGGTCCACCGGATTGCCGAGGGCGGCGAACGGCGGCAGCAGGGCGCGCAGCGCGGCGCGCGCGGGCTCGGGCAGCGCGGGCACCGCCAGCCCGGAGCGCTCGGCGCAGTCCGCGGCGATCACCGACGGGCCGCCGGACACGGTGACGATGGCCAGGCTCGGCGCCGACGGCCGCCGGCCGCCGGCGGCGGCCAGCGCTTCGATGGCGTCGAAGAACTCGTCGGTCTCCTCGGCCGCGACGACGCCGGCGGCCCGGCACGCGGCGCGGAAGACCTCCCAGCCGCCGGCCAGCGCGCCCGTGTGCGAGCCGGCGGCGCGGCGCCCGGCGTCGGAGCGGCCGCCCTTGAGGACCACCACCGGCTTGACGCGGCAGGCGCGCGCAGCGACCTCGACGAAGCGACGGCCGTCGCGCAGCGCCTCGACGAAGCACGCGATCAGCGTGGTCGCGGCGTCGTCCGCCAGGTACTCCACGACCTCGGCGACGTCGACGTCGGCCTGGTTGCCGATCGACAGGAAGCGCGCCACGCCGAGGCCGCGCCCGCCCAGGTGGCGCATCACGAGGCCGCCGTAGGCGCCGCTCTGCGACACGAGGCCGATGCCGCCCGGCGTGCGCGGCAGGTCCCAGAAGTAGGTGCCGTTGAGCCGCGCCGGCGCCGAGAACACGCCCATGCAGTTCGGCCCCACCAGGCGCAGGCCGGCCGCCCGCGCGGTGGCCAGCAGGGCCGCCTGCGCCTGGCGCCCCGGGCCGTCCACCTCGCCGAAGCCGGAGGACAGCACCACCGCGGCTCGCGCGCGCCGGGCCGCCAGGGCGGCGACGGCGGCCGGCACGGCGGGGGCCGGCAGGCTCACCAGCGCCAGATCCACGCCCTCGGGCAAGGCCTCCACCGCCGGCACCGTGGCGTAGCCGAGGATGGGCTCGCCGGAGGGGTTCACGGCGTGCACGACGCCCGGGAAGCCGGACTCCTTCACGTTCTGCAGCAGGCGGTGGCCGAGCTTGGCGGGATTGCGCGAGGCGCCCAGCACCGCCACCGAGCGCGGGGCGAACAGCGCGTCGAGCGCGGTCACGCCAGCGTCCGGCGCCGGTCGACCACGCGAACCGCCTTGCCCTGCGCGCGCTCGATCTCGCCGGGCCGGCAGAGGCACACGTCGGGGCTCAGGGCGAGCAGGTCGTGCAGCGCCCGGCGTACCCGCGCCGCCGCCCCGGGGTCGCAGTCCGGCTCGGCCTCGACGAGCACGGTCATCCGCTCGCCGGCCTCGCCGTCGAGCACGATCTGGTACTCGTGCGACAGGCCCGGCTGGCGGAGCAGCACCTGCTCCACCTGGCGCGGATAGAAGTTGACGCCCTTGAAGACGATCATGTCGTCGGTCCGCCCGCGCAGCCGATCGAGCCTGAGCGCCGTGCGCCCGCAGTCGCACGGCGCGCGCGAGACGACCCGCGTGAGGTCGCGGGTGCGGTAGCGGACGAGGGGCAGGCCCTCGCGCGTGAGCGTGGAGACGACCAGCTCGCCCTCGACGCCGTCCTCCACCGGCCGCCCCGTGGCCGGGTCCACGATCTCGACGTGGTAGTGGTCCTCCCACACGTGGATGCCGGCGCGCGCCGCGCAGTCGATGCCGAGGCCCGGCCCGCCCGTCTCGGTCATGCCGATGATGTCGAACGTGCGGATGCCGAGCGCGCGCTCGATCCGCGCCCGCAGCTCGTCGGACCACATCTCCGAGCCGAAGATGCCGACGCGCAGGGCGAGTGTGCCGAGGTCGAAGCCGTCCTCGCGGGCGACCTCCAGCAGCCGGAGCGGGTACGTGGCGATGGCGGCCAGCACCGTGGCCCGGAGGTCGCGCATGAGGCGCAGCTGCAGCGTCGTGCGGCCGGCGCCGGTGGGGACCACCATGGCGCCCAGGCGCTCGGCGCCGTAGTGGAACCCGAAGCCGCCGGTGAACAGCCCGAACGAGGGCGTGATCTGGATCACGTCGCCGGCCGTCACGCCCGCCGCCACGTAGCACCGCGCCATCACCTCGCCCCACTGCGCGACGTCGCCCTCGGTGTACGGGTTGAGGATGGGGTTGCCCGTCGTACCGCTGGACATCTGCACGCGCCGGTAGCCCGCGCCGCCGGCGAGGCCGAAGGGGTAGGCGTCGCGCAGGTCGTCCTTGGTGAGGAACGGCAGGCGCCGCCAGTCCTCGAGCCGGGCCAGGTCGCCGGCGGCGGCGCCCCCCAGCCGGCGGCGCCACGCCGGGTGCCCGGCCAGCCGGCCGAGCATCGCGCGCATGCGCGCCAGCGCCAGGGCATCGAGCTGCTCGCGCGGCAGCGCCTCGACGTCGGGCTGGAACATGGCGCGCGCGGTCACGGGACGACGCGCAGGATGCGGTCGTCGTCCCTCGCCGGCGAGCCGCGCCCGTCGCGGTTGCTCGTCGTCACGTAGAGCGCGCCGTCCGGACCGACGACGACGTCGCGCAGGCGGCCGTACGTGCCGCTCAGCAGGCGCTCCGTCCCCGCGGCGCGCGCGTCCTCGGTGAGCCGCACCTGGTAGAGTGCCCGCCCGCGCAACCCGGCCACGTAGAGTCGGCCGTCCAGGTACGCCATGCCGGCGGGTGCCCAGGTACCGAGGCCCGACTCCACGATGGGATCGACGAAGCGCGTGTCCCCCGCCCGGCCATAGACCTCGGGCCAGCCGTAGTTGCGCCCGGCCAGGATGTGATTGACCTCGTCGTGGCAGCACGGCAGCCCCGACGGGCCGTGCTCGGCGGCGAAGAGCCGGCCGCGCTCGTCCCAGGCCAGCCCCTGCGGGTTGCGGTGGCCCAGCGACCAGATCGGCGAGCCGGGAAACGGGTTGTCGGCGGGCGTGGCGCCGTCGGTCTCGAGCCGGAGGATCTTGCCGGCCAGCGAGTCGCGCCGCTGGGCCAGGCGGCCCTCGCCGGCGTCGCCGGTCGTCGCGTAGAGCTTCCCGTCGGGCCCGAACTTGAGCCGGCACCCGTCGTGGACCGAGGCCGCCGGCAGGTCGTCGACGAGCACGCGCTCCTCGCGCGCGCCGCCGTCGCGCAGGGTGAGCGCCACGATCCGGTTGACGATGCGGCCGGCCTTCTCTCCGGTGTAGCAGACGTACAGGCGGCTGTTGTCGACGAAGCCGGGATCGAGGGCGAGCCCCATGAGCCCGCTCTCGCCCCGCTCGACCACCGGCAGCGTGGCCAGCGGCTCGGGCTGCAGGCGGCCGTCGCGCACGAGGCGCAGGCGGCCGGGGCGTTCGGTGACGAGCAGCCGGCCGTCGCCGGCGAAGGCGAGCGCCCACGGCGTGTCGAGCCCGCCGGCGACCACGGTCACGCGAGGCTCTCCCCAGGCCGGCAGCGCCGCCAGGGCGAGCGCGAGGAGGCCCGTCCACGCGCGCAGGCGGATCACGAGCGGAGTGTAGCGTCGGCCCCGCGGGCCGGCAAACGGCCGGAGTCTCGCGACCCCGACGCGACCAGCCCCTCGCACCACAGCCAGCTGGCGTCCTCCGCATCACCGACCCCGAACGTCGCGCGGAACCCTTGCCGCTGACGTGACAGCCGCCCGCCCGACCCGGAGCGTTCCGCTCCCGAGGCGCATCGTCGAGCCTCCCGCGCGGCACGTCGATGTCGGGCGGGGCGGGCGAATCCAGGACGTCCTCAGCGCAGCGCCCGGCTCCAGTGGGGCGACTGCCAGCCGTCGTGCAGGAGCGCGCGGACCTCGCGCAGGAACAGGTCGCCGAGCCCCAGGTGCGCCAGGTCGCGCCCGCGCCCGGCGAGCGTCCGGCCGAGCAGCGCGCCGAAGACGAGCAGCAGCCCCGAGGTCGCCGGCGAGTCCAGGGTGACGGTCCGCGCGGCCGACTCCAGCAGCGTGAGCCCGAGCGCGGCGTCCTCCTGCACGTAGCGGTGCTCGAAGGTGAGCGTCTCGTTCCAGAGGCCGCTCTGCTCGAGCCTGGCCCGGGCCCCGGCGCCGTAGAGCCCATCGGCGGCGCGCGTGGTGTCGTAATACGTCGCGAGCTCGTAGTGCGGCGCCGGGTAGCCCCAGGCGCGCCGGGCGGCGACGCGCTCGGCGTCCACCGCCTCCATGAGCCGCCGCACACTCGCCGTCGTGCCGGCCGCGTGCACGTCGAAGGGCCCGCGGTCGATCGCCCCCGCGTTCAGGAGCACCAGCGGAGGGTGGATCACGGGACCGGCGTTGGTGAGGGCGGCGTCGAGGACATCGGCGCACGGACGGACGGCGGCGAAGAGGTCACCCACCCGGGCGAGGGTCTCCTTCGAGCGCGACGCGGGAAAGACGCCGGCCGGCAGGTTGGCCGCGCGCACCGGCGCGCGCACCGCGGCCGGCCCCGTCGTGCGGGCGAGGTACGGCAGCGTGCCCGTCTCCGCGTACGCGAACGGGCGCCGCCCGCCCAGGCGCTCGACGTCGCGCGCCATCGCGTAGGCGCCGAACGTGCCCGGCGTGAGCAGCACGATGTGGCCCTCGCCGAGGTGCGGGGCCAGCCGGCGTGCCACGTCCTCGTGCGCCGTCGCCGGCAGCGCGACCACGATCACGCCAGCGCCGCGGACCGCCTCGCCGATGTCCGCCGTGAGCACCGCCGGCACGGCGCGTCCGGCGCGGCCCTCGGCCTCGAGCGTGATCCCGCCCGCCGCGCGCAGCGCATCGATGGCGCGGTCGTCGCGCAGCCAGTACCGCACGCCGTGGCCGGCGAGCGTCAGGTCCGCCGCCGTCGCGTGTCCGCCGTTGCCGCCGCCGAGCACCGCCACCTGCATTCCCTCGTCCTCCCTCCGCTCCGTGTCACTTCACGACGCCGGCCGACCGCAGCGCGGCGACGCGTTCTTTCGGGTACTTCAGCAGTCCGCACAGCGCCGCCTCCGTGTGCTCGCCGAGCCGCGGCGGCGGCGCCACCGGCAGGTCGAGCGCGCCGTCGACCTTCAGCGGCGTTCCGAGCGTGGGCACGCGCCCGTGGAGCGGGTGCGCCATCTCGACGACCATCCGGCGCGCGAGCACCTGCGGATCGGCCAGCACGCGGTCGACGGCCAGGATCGGCGCGGCCGGCACGCCCTCGGCGTGCAGCCGTTCCAGCCATTCGGCCGAGGTGCGGGACGCGAAGAGCCCCTCGATCAGCGGCGACAGCACGGCGCGGTTCGCCACGCGGTCGCGGTTGGTGGCGAAGCGCGGGTCGTGCTCCCACTCCGGCCGACCCGCCGCGCGGCAGAATCCGCCCCAGAACTTCTCGGCGAATACGGCGACGACGAGGTGGCCGTCGCGTGTGGCCAGGCCCTGATAGGGCACCACCGACGCGTGGCCGGAGCCCTGCGGCCCCGGCACGCGCCCGTCGGTCCAGAAGTACTGGGCCAGATAGGTGAGCAGCGAGACCTGGCAGTCCAGCAGCGAGAGGTCGATGACGGCGCCCTCACCCGTGGCGTGACGGCGCACGAGGGCGGCGGCCACGGCGAGCGCTCCGAACAGGCCGCCGGCCAGGTCGCCCATCGGCAGCCCCATGCGCACGGGACGGCCTCCGGGCTCGCCGGTGAGGCTCATCGCGCCGCCCATGGCCTGCAGGGCCAGGTCGAACGCCGGCCACTCGCGGTACGGGCCGTGCTGGCCGTACGCCGAGAGCGAGCAGACGACCAGGCGCGGGTTGGCTGCGCGCAGCGTGGCCGCATCGCAGCCGAGGCGCGCCAGGACGCCCGGGCGGAAGTTGTCCCAGACGACGTCGGCGGCGCGCGCCAGGTCGAGGAACACCTCGCGGCCCTCCGGGCGCCCGAGGTCCAGGGCCACGGACTTCTTGTTGCGGTTGACGGCCAGGAAGTAGGCGCTCTCGCCGTCGGGCAGGAACGGCGGTCCCATGACGCGCATGGGATCGCCGCCGTCAGGGTCCTCGATCTTCAGGACCTCGGCGCCCATGTCGGCGAGCAGCATCGCGCCGTAGGGGCCGGCCAGCATCCGCGACAGGTCCAGCACACGGACGCCCTCGAGCAGCCTCACGGCCGGGCTCCGGCGAGCGCCGCCTGCACGGCGGCGGGCGTCACGGGCAGCTCCGTGAAGCGCACGCCGAGGGCGTCCTTCAGCGCGTTGGCCACGGCGGCGGCGACGGGGATGACGCCGGACTCGCCCAGCCCCTTGGCGCCGAACGGCCCCTCGGCGTCGAGGCTCTCGACGAAGCGCACGACGATCTGCGGCATGTCGGCGGCCCGGAGCAGCGCGTAGTCCATGAACGTCTGCGTCAGGACCTGTCCGCCCTCCACCACCAGGCGCTCGCTGAGCGCGTAGCCGAGCCCCATGTGGATCCCGCCGTGCACCTGGCCCTCGGCGGCCAGCGGGTTCAGGGCCCGGCCCACGTCGTGCGCGGAGACGATCTTGCGCACCTCCACGCGCCCGGTGGCCTCGTCGACGTCGAGGAGCACGGCCTGGGCCGCGAAGCCGTAGGCCGCCGACACGTTGCCCTTGAGGTCCTTGCCCAGCATCTCGGTGGGCGGATCGTAGAAGGCCTCGGCCACCAGCGTGCGTCCGCCGGCGCGCAGGTGGCCGGCGCGCACCACGCGCTCGTAGGGCAGGCGGCGCTGGGGCTCGGCGGCGGCGTAGACCCAGCCGTCCCGCACGGCCAGGCGCTCGGCCGGCTCGTCCAGCTCGGCGGCGGCCATGGCCAGCAGCGCCGCGCGCACCTTCTCGGCGGCCAGGCGGGCGGCGTTGCCCGCGACGAACGTCGTCCGGCTGGCGTGGCCGCCGACGTCCCAGGGCTTCACCGCGGTGTCCGAGTTGACGACGTCGACGCGCTCCAGGGGGACGCCGAGCGTCTCGGCGACGATCATCGCCAGCACCGTCTCCGAGCCCTGCCCGATCTCGGTGGCCCCGGTGACCAGCGTCACCGTGCCGAAGTCGTCGACCTTCACGATGGCGCCGCAGCCGTCGGAGCGGTAGATCCGCGCGCCGCCGCCCACGTGGAACATCGCGGCGTAGCCGACGCCGCGGCGCCACCCCGCCCGCGGCGGCGGCACGTCGCGCGCGATCTCGGCGCCGGCGGCATCCAGGCACTCCGCCATCGCGCACGAGGTCACCGCGAAGCCCTGGGCGTTCACGTCGCCGGGCCGGGTCGCGTTGCGGCGGCGGAACTCCAGGCGGCCCATCCCGAGCCGGTCGGCCAGGTCGTCCATCTGGGCCTCGACGGCGAACGTCGACTCCAGGTTGCCGTAGCCCCGCATGGAGCCCGAGTAGGGGTTGTTCGTGTACGCGATCGTGGTGTCGAAGCGGACGGCGGGACAGCGGTAGAGGCCGGCCACGGTGGCCAGCATCACGTAGGGCGTCGTCGAGCCCCACGACACGTAGGCGCCGTTGTCGATGACGACGTGGGCGTCGCGCGCCAGCAGCCGGCCGTCGCGGCCGGCCGCGGTGCGCAGGCGGATGCGGCACGGCTCGCGCGTGGGACAGGCCACGAACTCCTCCACCCGGTCGAACTCGATCTTGACGGGGCGCCGGGCCCGTCGCGCCAGCAGCGCGGCGATGACGTCGATCGGGTAGAGGTCCAGGCCGCGGCCGAAGTTGCCGCCCACGGGCGGCTGCAGCACGCGCACGCGCTCGCCGCCGATGCCGAGCGCGGCGGCGAGCTCGCGCTGGTAGAGGAACGGCACCTGGGTCGTCGACCACATGGTGAGGCGCCCCGCGGGATCCCACTCGGCGACGGCCACCATGGTGCCGAGGCAGGCCGGCGTGACGAAGTTCAGCCGGTACTCGCCCTCGGCCACGGCGGCCGCCGCGGCGAACGCGGCGTCGACGTCGCCGTGGGTGAACTGGTAGCGCAGCGGCGCGGCGTTCGTGCCGAGCGCCTCGTGCACCAGCGGCGCGCCCGGCCGCAGCGCCTCCTCGGGATCGAAGACGGCGGGCAGCGGCTCGTAGTCGACGGCGACGAGCGCCAGCGCCTCCTCGGCGATCGCCGGCGTCTCCGCGGCCACGGCGGCCACCTCGTCGCGGATGCAGCGGACCTTGTCGCGCTTGAGCGCCGGATGGTCGCGGGCGAAGCCGAACGGGTGCTGCTCGACGTCGGCCCCGGTGATGACGGCGACGACCCCGGGCAGCGCGCGCGCCCGCGCCGTCTCGACGGCGCGGATGCGGGCGTGGGGGTGGGCGGCGCGCAGGATGCGGCCGTACAGCATCCGCGGCAGGACGAGGTCGTGCAGGAAGCGGGTGTGCCCCGTGGCCTTCTCGGCGCCGTCCTTCTTGGGCGTCGCCCGGCCGATGACGCTGAAGCCCGCGCCGCTCACCCGCTCACCGCCCGGCCGCGCCCGGGATCACGCCAGCGAGCCGACGCGCAGGCGCTCGTGCAGCATCGTGGCCATCTCGTCGATGGCCGCCGAGGCCCAGATGCGGAAGAACGGCGAGGCCTGCAGCTCGGCGAACTCGCGCTCGTCGCGCGCCCGGGCCTGCTCGGCGGTCTCGCCGGGCCGCGGCGCCCGCATGGCGTCCCGCACGCGGTCCTTGTGGTAGATGGCCGGGAACTCGATGTACGTGTAGAGGTGGCGCATGTCGCGGGTGAAGAACGCGGCCACCGGGATCGACTGCCACGTCCGGCCGTCCTTCACGTTGAGGCACTGGGCCATCAGGTCGGCGTTGGGCGACTCGGCCGGGTCCGGGGTCGGGCTGGCGCTGAAGCGCTTGCCGTCGCGCGTGAAGATCCGCAGCTCGAGGCCGGCGGTGTCCGCGACCCTCGCGATCATCGGGACGTCGCGCCGGCAGTCCGACGACCACTCCTCGGAGATGACCAGCACCTTCGCCGGCCCGCCGGGCTGCGCCACGAGCCACTTCCACGCCTGGGTCTGGGCCTCGGTCAGGGCCGCCGACTGGTAGGCCGTGCGGAGGAAGCCGCTCCAGTCCCGGCGCGGCCGGTTCATCGAGGCCTCGCGGGCCAGGTTGGCGGGAGTGGCGATGAACGCGACGTACTGGTCGAACGTCATGCCGGACGCGAATCGCTCGGGGCTCACGGTCACCATGTCACGGGCTCCTTGTGCTCGCCGAAGACGGCCTTCATGGCCTCGCAGACCTCGCCGAGCGTGGCGTACGCGGTCACCGCCTCCATGATGGGCGGCATCAAGTTCTGCGGGCCGCGCGCCGCGTCGGTCAGCCGCCGCAGCGCCGCGGCGACGGCCGCGCCGTCGCGCTCGCGGCGCACCCGCGCCAGCCGGGCCACCTGGGCGCGCGCCACCTCGGGATCGAACTCGTAGAGGGCCACCTCGCGGTCGGCCTCCGCCGGTCGCTCGCCCACGTGGCAGTTCACCGCGACCTTGGGGATCTCGCCCGAGGCCAGCCGGCGCTCGAAGCGGTACGCCTGGCGGGCCACCTCGGCCTGGATCGCGCCGGTCTTGACGGCCTCCACGATACCGCCCATCCGCTCGACGGCGCCGAGCTCGGCGACGATCGCCTCCTCCATGGCGTTGGTCAGGGCCTCGACGTAGTAGGAGCCGGCCAGCGGGTCGGCCGTGTCCGCGGCGCCCGATTCCTCGGCGCAGATCTGCATGGTGCGCAGCGCGAGCAGCTGGGCCCGGGCCGACGGGATCGTGTACGCCTCGTCGTAGGTGGGCAGCGCCATCGTCTGGGCGCCGGACAGCGCCGCGGCCAGCGCGATGTAGGCGCCGCGCACGATGTTGTTCTCGGGCTCCTGCACGGTGAAGGCCGAGCCGCCGCCGCCGATGAGCGTGCGCAGCATCCAGGAGCGCGGGTCCCGGGCGCCGAAGCGCTCGCGCATCGTGCGCGCGTAGAGCCGGCGGCCGGCGCGGAACTTCGCCACCTCCTCGAAGATCTTCCCCCAGCACGTGAAGTTGAAGGAGATCCGCGGCGCGAAGTCGTCCACGCCGAGGCCGCGGGCGATCATCATCTCCACGTATGCGGCGGCGATGGCCAGGCCGTACGCCATCTCCTGCGCGGTGGTGCAGCCGGCCTCGCGGATGTGGTAGCCGCAGACTGACACGGGGTTCGAGCGCGGGTAGCGGCGGGCCGTGAACTCGATCAGGTCGCCGACCAGCCGCAGCGAGGGGTCCACGGGGTAGATCCAGGTGCCCCGGGCGATGAACTCCTTCAGGATGTCGTTCTGCGGCGTGGTGACCACGCGCTCGGCGGCGGCGCCCTGCCGGGCGGCCACGGCGTAGTACATGGCCGTGATCGGCGCGGCCATGCCGTTGATGGTGAGCGAGACGCTGACGCGGTCGAGCGGGATGCCCGCGAAGGCCTCCTCCATGTCGGCCAGCGAGTCGACGGCCATGCCCACGCGCCCCACCTCGCCGCCGGCGCGGGGGTGGTCGGAGTCGAGCCCCAGCTGGGTCGGCAGGTCGAACGCCACGTTCAGCGCGTCCTGGCCGTGGGCCATCAGGTACTTGAACCGCGCGTTGGTCTGGGCCGGCGTGCCGAAGCCGACGTACTGGCGCATCGTCCACAGGCGATCCCGATACATGCGCGCATGGATGCCGCGCGTGAACGGGTACTCGCCGGGGCGGCCGATGTCGCGCTCGGCGTCGCGGCCGGCGAGGTCGTCGGGCCCGTAGACGGGCTTGACCGGGATGCCCGCGTGCAGGATCACCTCTCGCATGGTTCTCTCCTCAGCGCGCCAGGAACCGCGCGACGATCGACGCCACCTCGGGTCCCCGCTCCTCGGGCGGGGCGTGGCCGACCTCGGCCATGGCCACGACCTCGGCGCCCGGCAGCGCCTGGCGCCAGCGCGGCAGGACGGCGCCGAACGCCGGGTCCCGCATCCCCCAGACGAGCAGCGCCGGCATCGGCGCCAGGCGCTCGCGCCGCCGCCAGAGGTGGTCGTACCAGGCGCCGGCGCCCAGCAGCTCCTGCGCGTACACCCACGTGGCGTGACGGTCGCGCGGCGTGTCGAGGGGCGCCGTGTAGTGCCGGTGGATGGCCGGCGTGTAGCGGGCGCGGTCGCGGATGGCCGATCGCCAGAGCACGCGCGCGGAGAAGCCCAGACGCTCGTAGAGCACGCGCCCGAGCGGGCTGCCGAGCAGCCGCCCGGTCCACCGCATGCGCGGATCGTCGGCGAGCGACCACATCCACGTGTTGAAGAGCACGAGCCGGCGCACGCTCTCGGGGCGCTCGATGGCGTGGGCGAGCCCGATCGGCCCGCCGAAGTCGTGGACCACGAGCGTCAGGTCCTTGAGGCCCAGCGCGTCGATCAGCGCCCCGAGACGCCGCGCCTGCTCGGGCAGCCGGTACGACGCGCCGGCCGGCTTGTCGGAGAGACCGAAGCCCAGGTGATCGGGCACGACGCACCGCCGGCGACCGGCCAGCCTCTTCACCAGGTGGCGGTACAGGAACGACCACGTCGGCGTGCCGTGGACCATGAGCACGACGTCGCCCGCGCCCTCGTCGAGGTAGTGCATGCGCGCGCCGTCGACCTCGAGCCAGCGCGACTCGAACGGGTACTCGGCGCGATCGAGCCAGGAGGGCGTCACGCGAGGCTCTCGAGGCCCTTCACGATGTCGGGCAACGGCGTGCCCGTCGGGAAGACCCGCGCGACGCCGAGGGCGAGCAGGGCGTCGACGTCCCTGGGCGGGATGGTCCCGCCGACGACGACGCGGATGTCGCCGGCGCCTTCGGCCCGGAGCGCCTCGAGCACGCGGCGCGCCAGCGGGACGTGGGCGCCCGAGAGGATCGAGAGGCCCACGACGTCGACGTCCTCCTGCACCGCCTCGCGCACGATCTCCTCCGGCGAGCGCTTGAGCCCGGTGTAGACGACCTCCATCCCCGCGTCGCGCAGCGCCTGGGCGACGACCTTCGCCCCGCGGTCGTGGCCGTCGAGCCCGGGCTTGGCCACGAGCACCTTCATCGCCGGCGTGAATCGACGGCGCGGCCGGCCGCCGGCGCCCGACGCCGAGGGCCGGTGGCTGGCCGCACGGTCGCCGGGGCCGGCACGGAGAGCGGCACGATCTCGCCGTTCACGGCGCCGGCCGCGAGGTGCAGACGGCCGACGGCCACCGGCAGGTCGAACCGCCGGGGCCCGGCGCTGCCGGGGTTGAAGTAGAGGACGCCGTCACGTCGCTCGACCGCCGGTCGGTGCGAGTGGCCGGTGATCACGGCGGCGAAGCCGGCGGCCCGCGGGTCGAGGTCGAGCGTCGCCCGGTCGTGCAGCACGTACAGCCACACGCCGCCGACCTCGAGGGCCTCGGTCTCGGGTAGCCCGCGGGCCCAGGCATCGCGGTCGTTGTTGCCGCGCACGGCGGTGACCGGCGCGATGGCGGCCAGGCGCTCGAGCACGTCCGGGGCCCCGATGTCCCCCGCGTGGACGATGCGCGCGGCGCCGCGGAGCGCCTCGACGGCCTCCGGCCGGAGCAGGCCGTGCGTGTCGGCGATGACGCCGACCGTCGTCATGCCGGCGCGAAGGCGGGCAGCCACCGCGGCTCGCCCCGCGGGCCGTCGCTCACGCGCAGCGGGGCCAGCCGCACGCGCTGGCCGAGGCGGACGCTCGCCGGGTCGGCGTCGCGCACGACGGTGAAGATGCGGTGCCCGTCGACGGTGACGACGGCGAAGACGCGCGGGCCGTCGAAGCCGGCCGGCAGGCCGGCCTCCTGCACGGTGAAGCCGTGGATCACGCCCTGGCCCGAGAGCTCGATCCACTCGACGCGGTCGGAGGTGCAGGCGGGGCAGAAGCCGCGCGGCGGCCACGCCGCCGCCCCGCAGCCGCCGCAGCGCGTGGTGCAGAGCCGGCCCTGCCCCAGCCGCGCGTAGAACTCGTGCAGGCGCGTGTCGTCGGGCGATTGCAGGGGGAACGGGTCGACCGCGCGCCGGTAGCTCATGCCGGCCGGCGCCTACTCGCGAGCATAGACCATCACCACGTGCTCCCCCATGCCGCTGTTGTTGTGCGTGAGCCCGATGGCGGCGTCCGCGACCTGGCGGGCGCCGGCCTCGCCGCGGAGCTGCACGAACACCTCGGCGGCCTGGGCCACGCCGGTGGCGCCCAGCGGGTGGCCGCAGCCGATGAGTCCGCCGCGCGGGTTCACGACGACATCGCCGCCGTAGCCCGAGCGGCCGGCGGCCACGAACGGGCCGGCCTCGCCCTTCTTGCAGAAGCCGAGCTCCTCGCAGGCGATCAGCTCGGCGATCGCGAAGCAGTCGTGGACCTCGGCGACGTCCACGTCGGACGGGCCGATCCCGGCCATGCCGTACGCGCGCTCGGCGGCCCGGCGCAGCGCCGGCCACGTCGCGTAGTCCTCGGGCAGCGACGTGAGCTGGAAGCCGTCGACGGCCTGCCCCGTGCCGCGGATCCACACCGGCCGCTCGGTCAGCGTCCGGGCGCGCTCCTCGGCGGCGAGGATCACGGCGGCGGCCCCGTCGGTGATCGGCGAGCACATGAACAGGCGCAGCGGGGTGGCGATCATCCGGGAGCACAGCACCTGGTCCAGCGTCGCGCCGCGCGAGAAGTGCGCGTTGGGGTTGCGCGTGGCGTGCGTGTGGTTCTTCACGCCGACGAGCGCCAGGTGCTCCTCGGTCGTGCCGTACGCGGCCATGTGCCGCTGGGCGGCGAGGGCGAAGCACGGCGGCGCCGTGAGGCCGAACGCCGCCTCCCACTCGCGGTCGACGCCCGTGCCCATGTTCAGCACGGCCTCGGCGCCGTCGGGCTGGTTGAGCTTCTCGACGCCGAGGACCATGACCAGGTCGGCCAGGCCGGCGGCGATGAAGGCGTAGGCGTAGCGGATGCCGACGGTGCCCGAGGCGCACATGTGCTCCGTGCGCGCCGAGAGGGCGCTCGGCTGGATGCCGAGCGCGTCGGCGGCCAGCGGGGCGATGTGGCTCTGGAACGCCGTGCGCTCCGGCATCACGGAGCCGACCACGAGGCCCTCGACGTCCCGGGGCCGCAGCGCGGGCACGGAGTCGAAGCACGCCTTGCCGGCCTCCCAGATCAGGTCGCGGTACGAGGCCTTCCGGACGCCGAACTTCGACACGCCCGCCCCGACCAGCGCCACCCGTCTCATCGCGGCCGCCTCATGCCCGCACCGGGTCCAGGAACTCGCGGATCAGCCCGTTCACGACCTCGGGCCGCTCGTGCACGACCCAGTGCGAGCCGTCCGGGATGCGGCGCACGGTCAGGTCGGGCACGAACCGCTCGAGCCCGTCGAGGTTGCCCGTCAGCAGCGCGGGATCCTGCTCGCCCCAGATCACCAGCGTGGGGACGCGCACCGTCAGCCGCGCCGGATCCATCGCGAAGCCCCCGTCTCCCGGCGCCTCGTCGCCCGACGGCGGCCCGACCCGGGCGGCGCGATAGTAATTGAGGCCGCCCGTCAGCGCCCCCGGCCGGCCCCAGGCGTCGAGGTAGGCGCGGCGGTCCTCGTCGTCGAAGATGCCCTTCCACACCCGGTCGCCGAAGAAGCGCTCGCGGATGAGGGCGAAGCCGTCGGCGGCCAGGCGGGCCTCGGCCTCCGCGCCGCGCAGCATGAGCATGTAGCGGCTGGCCGCCTGCTGCGCCGGGTTCTCGCGGATCTCGCGGGCGAACGTGCCCGGGTGGGGCGCGTTGACGATCACCAGGCGCTCGAGGCGCTCGGGGTGCGCGATGGCGAAGGCCCAGCCCACCACGCCGCCCCAGTCGTGGCCCACCAGCGTGAAGCGCCGGTGGCCGAGGTGGTCGGCCAGCCCGCGGAGGTCGTCCACCAGCCGGCCCACGCGGTAGTCCTCGAGGCGGGGGGGCTTGTCGGACAGGTTGTAGCCCCGCAGGTCGGGCGCCGCCACCTCGTGGCCGGCGGCGAACGCGGCCAGCTGGCGCCTCCACGCGTACCAGAACTCCGGGAAGCCGTGGGCGAAGAGCACGAGCGGGCCGGCGCCGGCGCGCGCGCAGTGCAGCCGGATGCCGTCGACGGGCACGTACTCGTGACGGACGTCCGGCGGGCTCACGCGAAGGCTCCCGACCGGTCCCAGTCGAGCTCTCGCCCGATCACGACCCGGAGGATCTCCGAGGTCCCGCCGCCGGGCAAGAGGAACCGCGCGTCCCGGAAGAAGCGCTGCGCCGGGTATTCCATGGCCAGGCCGTAGGAGGCGAAGATGCGGGCCGCCTCGTCGGTGATCCGCACCGCGGCCTCGGACGCGAAGAGCTTCGTCATCGCCGCCTCGCGGGCGACGGGGCGGCCGGCGTCGATGGCGCCGGCGGCCTGGTACGTCGTGAGCGCGGCCGCGTGGAGCGAGGTCAGCATGTCCGCCAGCTTGAACGTGATCGCCTGGTGCTCGACGATCGGCTTGCCGAAGGCCACGCGCTCGCGCGCGTAGGCGAGCGCCGCCTCGTAGGCCGCCCGGGCGACGCCCACCGAGAGCGCCGCCGTCATGACGCGGATCTCGGCCAGGATGGCGCCGATCTGCTCGACGCCGCCCGTCTCGCCGCCCAGCAGGTGGTCGCCGGGCACCTCGACGTCTTCCAGCAGGATCTCACCGGTCTCGGACGCGCGCACGGACATCTTGTCGATCCTCTTGCCGAGCGTGACGCCGCGGGCGGCGCGGTCCACCAGGAACAGGGCGATGTTGCCCATGCCGCGCCCGGCCGACGTCTTGGCGGCGACGGTCAGCACGTCGGCCACCGGCGCGTTGGTGACCCAGGTCTTGGCGCCCCGCAGCACCCAGCCGCCGCCGCGGCGCTCGGCCCGCGTGGCGATGCCGGCCACGTCCGACCCCGCGCCCGGCTCGGTCAGCGCGAAGGCCGTGACGAGCTCGCCGCGCAGGGCGGGCACGAGGTAGCGGCCGTGCAGGTCCGCGGAGCCGTGCTTGTAGATGAAGTGGGTCCCCATCAGGGACTGCATGGCCACCGCGGCGGCGAGCGAGAGCGAGCCGCGGGCCAGCTCCTCGGTGAGCAGGCAGTAGGTGACCATGTCGGCGCCGGCGCCGCCCAGGCTCTCGGGGTAGCGCAGCCCGAGCCAGCCGAGCTCGCCCACGCGCCGGAAGAGGGCCCGGGGGAACGCCGCCGCCTCGTCGAGCGCGCGGGCTTCGGGGACGACCTCGGCGTCGACGAAGCGGGCGACGGTGCGACGGAAGGTCTCCTGCTCGGGGGCGAACGCCAGCCGGCTCACGGCGGCGGATCCCCCGCGCGCAGCGCGCGCCGGAGCGCCGCGGTGGCGGCCGCGTCGACGCGCAGGTCGGCGCCGGCGCCGGTGATGACCACGCCGTAGTCCGCGCGCGCCGCCTCGAGGGAGACGTAGTCGTCCAGCACGTCCTCGAGCACGCGCGCGGGATCGCGGTCGAGCGGATCGCCGTACCCGCCGGCGCCCGATTGCTGGAAGGAGATGACGTCGCCGTACGCGAAGCCGCGCGACTCCTTGCCGTGCACGACGACCTCGGCGGGCCCCGGATTGAGCACGGTCCGGCCGAGGCGGCCCGGACGCCCGCCGAAGAGCCCCCAGGGCGGGATGCGCTGGCGGTCGGTGAGGTTGGTGAGGAGGCCGTCGTCGGCGAGGAAGCGCAGGTCGCGCCGGACCCCGCAGCCGCCGCGGAACTTCCCCGCTCCGCCGGAGTCCCGCAGCAGCTCGAAGCGCTCCACGACGATCGGATGGCGGGCCTCCTGCGCCTCCACGGGGATGTTCGCGGCGTTGAACGCCCACGACATGCCCTCGCAGCCGTCGCGTCCGGCGCGGCCGCCGGTGCCGGACAGCACGAGCTCGTAGGCGACGAAGGGCGCGCCCCGCCGGCGGTCGCGTCCCCCGAAGGTCGGGTTGGCCATGTGCGAGGCGGCGGCGGCCACACGGTCCGGCAGCGCCGGGGCCAGCGCGCCGAGCACGGCCTCGAAGATCCGGTAACAGATCAGCGCGCGGGGGCCGCCGCCGGCGGGCGGCCGGGGATTCAGGAAGGAGCCCTCGGGCGCGCGCACCGTGATCGGCGCCAGGGCGCCCTCGTTCATGGGCCCCAGCGGATCGGTGAGGGCCTTGATCGCCGCGTACGAGTACGAGCGCGTGTAGTTGATGTACGAGTTGAGCCCGGAGGGCGTCTGCGGCGACGAGCCCTCGTAGTCGACGGTCAGGGCGTCGCCGGCGACGGTCACGGTGACGCGGACGCGCAGCGGGTCGGTGCCCGGCCCGTAGTCGTCGAGGAAGTCCTCGAAGGTGTAGGCCCCGTCGGGCACCTCGCGGATGGCCGCCCGCAGGCTGGCCTCGGTCCGTGCCAGGATCTCGTCCATGGCGGCGAGGGTGGTGGCTCGCCCGTAGCGCTCCACGAGCTCGACGAGCCGGCGCTCGCCCACGCGCAGGGCGCTGCGCTGGGCGCGCAGGTCGCCGAGCACCCGGTCGGGCGTGCGCGTGTTGGCGGCGATGATGCCGAGCAGCGCCTCGTCCTCTCGGTACTCGCGCCAGACGCGCGTCGGCGGGATCCGGAGGCCCTCCTGGAAGTAGTCGAGGATCCCGACCACGCCCTGGCTGCCCGGCCGCTGCCCGCCGACGTCCGTGTGGTGGACGATGTTGACGACGAAGCCGACCGGCTCCTCGCGGTGGAACACCGGCTGGGTGACGAAGAAGTCCGGGAAGTGTCCGGAGCCCAGGAGGGGGTCGTTCAGCAGGATCGCATCGCCCGGTCGGAGCGTCGCCACCGGATGCGCGGCCAGCGCGTTCTTCACGGCGAAGGCCATGGCCCCCATGTGGCCGGGCGAGTAGGGCCCCTGCGCCACCATCCGCCCGCGCGGGTCGAAGACGGCCACCGAGAAGTCCTGCCCCTCGCGCGCCTGCTCGGAGTACGCCGTCCGGTGCACGGTGGTCCCGATCTCGACGGCGATGGACTGCAGCGCGCCCCACACGACGCCGAGGGTGGTGGGATCGAGGCTCATGCCGCGAGCGTCACGACGAGGCTGCCGTGGGCGTCCACGACGGCGGTGGCGCCGGGCGGCAGGACCGTCGTCGAGGCGCGCTCCTCCACGATCGCCGGCCCCGTGAGCGTGAAGCCGGCCCACAGCCGGTCGCGGTCGTAGACCGGCGTGTCGACCCAGCCGCTGGCCTCGGGGAACCAGGCCCGTCGCACCGCCGTGCGCGGGAACTCGCCCGGCTCGGCCGGCGCCTTGGGCAACGTCACGCGGGGCGTGCCGCCGATGGCCGACAGCTTCCACGTCACCACCTCGACCGCCTCGCCGGGGCTGGCGTAGCCGTAGCGCGCCGCGTAGACCTCGTCGAAGGTCGCCCGGAGCCGGGCCAGCGCGCCGGCGTCCAGGTGGCCGGGCGGGACCGGCACCGTGAGCTCGTAGCCCTGGCCGGCGTAGCGCGCCTCCGCCGAGCGCACGACGGCGATCTCGCCGGTCACGCCGGACTCGCGCACCACGCCCACGGCCTGCCGCGCCATCTCCTCGTACATCCCCGTGATGGCGGCGCCGTCCACCCCGTCCAGGCGTGCCGCGTACGAGCGTGCGACGTCGAAGCGCAGCTCGGCGGCGAGGAGGCCGATGGCCGCGGTGACGCCGGCGGCGGCGGGCAGGATCACGCGCGGCACGCCGAGGGCCTGGGCGAGGCGGCAGCCGTGCACCGGCCCCGAGCCGCCGAAGGCGACGAGCGCCAGGTCGCGCGGGTCGCGCCCGCGCTCGATCGAGACCACGCGCGTGGCCAGCTCCATGTTGGTGGTGACGATGCGGTGGATGCCCCAGGCGGCCTCCTCCAGCGCCAGGCCGAGCGGCGCGGCGACGCGCTCCTCGATGGCCCGCGCCGCCGCGCCGAGCGACAGCGTCATCGCGCCGCCGGCGAAGGACCCGGGGTTCAGGTAGCCGAGCACCAGGTTGGCGTCGGTGACCGTCGGCTCCACGCCCCCGCGACCGTAGCAGACCGGTCCGGGCGTGGACGAGGCGCTCTCCGGCCCCACCGCGATGACGCCCAGCCGGGCGCGGGCGATCGAGCCGCCCCCGGCGCCGATCTCGACCAGGTCGACGGCCTGGACGTCGATGGGCAGCCCGCTGCCCGGGACGTTGTTCAGGCGGTGCAGCTCGAAGGCCGCCGTCGTGTGCGGCCGGCCCTGCTCGATGAGGGCGAGCTTGGCCGTCGTGCCCCCCATGTCGAAGGCGATGAGGTCGCGGTGCCCCGACAGCTCGCCGTAGACGGCGGCCATCAGCGCGCCCGCGGCGGGGCCGGACTCGATCATGCGGACGGGGTGCCGCTGCATGGCCTCCGCCGTCGCCACGCCGCCGCCCGACTGCATCACGAAGAGCCGCCCGCGATAGCCCCGTTCGGCGAGCGCGCCACCGAGCTGACGGAGGTAGTCCCGGACCGCCGTCATCACGTAGGCGTTGACCACCGTGGTGGAGGCCCGCTCGTACTCGCGGATGGTCGGCGAGACCTCGTGGGACAGCGTGACGGTCAGGTGGGGGGCTTCCTCGGCGGCGATGGCGGCCAGGCGCCGCTCGTGGACGGGGTTGCGATACGCGTGCAGGAGACAGACGGCCAGCGTCGTCACGCCGCGGGCGGCCAGCTCGCGGATGGCGCGCCGCGCGTCGGCCTCGTCGAGCGGGGTGCGTACCGAGCCGTCGGCCAGGACCCGCTCGGTGACCTCACCGATGAGCCGCCGCGGGACGAGGGGCGGCGGCTTCTCGATCTGCAGGTCGTACACCTGATAGCGCTTCTCGCGGCCGATGATCAGCACGTCGCGGAATCCCCGCGTGGTCAGGAGCCCGACGCCGCGCGCCTTGCGCTCGATCACCACGTTGGAGCCGAGCGTCGTGCCGTGCACGGCCTGGACGACGTCGGCCCACCCGACGCCCGCCGCCGCCATCAGGTCGTCGAGCCCGGCCAGACAGGCCTCGGAGGGATCGGGATACGTGGTCAGGCGCTTGGCGGTGGTGAGCCGGCCCTCCGGCGACTGGACCACGAAGTCGGTGAACGTGCCGCCCACGTCGAACCCGATGCGGTACGGCACCGGGCGCTCAGCTCCGGCGTTCGGCCCGGGACAGGACGACGCGGTGGGGATACCGCCGGCCCGACTGGTAGGTCACCGCGTGCTCGACCGGCTCGCCGCTGGCCGTGAAGTACGTCCGCTCGAAGAGCAGGAGCGGCGTGCGCGGCCGGACGCCGAGCAGCTCGGCGACGTGGCGCGGCGCCAGCGCGGCGTCCGTCGCCTGCTCCAGCACCTTGATGGGCTGGCCGATGTAGCGCTCGATCACCGCGATCAGCGACGTCTTGGACAGGTCCTCGTCCGAGATCAGCGGCGCCAGGCGTCGCGGCAGGTACCCCGTGACGTGCTGGAACGGCCCGCGATCGGCGTGGCGCACGCCGACCACGCGGCAGGCCTCGGAGAAGGGCGGCAGCCGCAGCGCCTGGGCGATGTTCGCCGGCACGCGCACGACCTCGCACGCGAGCAGCTTGAACCAGGTCTCCTCGCCCAGCGCGATCATGTCGTCGACGGAGCCGATGACGCGCAGCTTCCGGTTGCCGCCCGGGGTCGGCGTGCTGAAGGTGCCGCGGCCGGCGTGGCGGTAGAGCAGGCCTTCCTGCACGAGGACGTCGAGGGCCTGCCGGATCGTGGGCCGGCTCACCTTGTAGAGCGCGCACAGGCGGTGCTCGGAGGGGATGCGCTCGCCCTCGCCCTTGAGCGAGCGCCGGAGCGCGTCGGCGATCTGGAGGTAGCGCGGGATCCCGGGCCGGTAGTTCACCGCGCGTCACCTTCCCCTGTCAAGATGTCTAGACATCTACCACTCGACACCGGCCCCGTCAACGACCCGCCGGCGCGGGAGGACGAGCGTCCGCCGGGCAGGGCCACGACGGCGCCGCGGGGGCTGGAGCGATCGGTCACGGATGGGTGGGGAATCCGGGGCTCCGGGACGTCCCCCGGAGCGTCGGGTGGGATCAGAAGCGCAGGCGAAGCCCGTACAGCAGGTCGAAGCCGCCGACGTCCGAGCGCCCGCCCCCACCGAGGGGCGCCAGCGCGTCGACGCCGCCGCGGGTCACGCGATATTCGCCGAACAGCGCCGCGCGGCGATCCAGCCGCCACGTCACCCCGGCGCCGGCCTTGACGCCGAGCACCGCGGACGCGTCCCCCCCGGGTCCGGTCGGAGGCACCGGCCCTGGGTCCGACAGGAAGAGCGCGGGGCCGACGCTGAGGTGCGGCTGGAGCGCCGGCGGGGCCTCGGAATCCGGCGCCGTCGGCCAGCGCAGGTTCAGGTCGACCGAGATCGCGGCGCCGGGATCGAGCAGACGGTAGCGGGCGACGTCGACATCGACCCCGAAGATCCCGTTGCCGAGGAGCGGCGTCGTGAGCGGGGCGTCGAGGAGGAACGGCGCCTCCGGCTCCACGGCGAGCCCGGCCCCGGGCAGCCGCGGTCCGGCGAGCCCCGGCGCCGCCGGACCGGCGAGCGCCAGGAGCAGGAGGCCGGTGAGGAGCCGCCGCGTCATCGGCGCTCGGCGCCGTACGTGTAGAACCCGCGGCCGGTCTTCCGGCCGAGGTGGCCGGCCATCACCATGCGCTTGAGCAGGGGCGGCGGAGCGTAGCGCGGCTCCCGGTACTCCTCGAACATGACCTCGGCCACGTACATCGTGGTGTCCAGCCCGACCAGGTCGAGCAGCGTGAAGGGGCCCATCGGGTAGCCGCAGCCGAGCTTCATGGCCTGGTCGATGTCTTCCAGCGACGCCAGGCCCCCCTCGTACAGCCGGATGGCGTCCAGGAGGTACGGCACCAGCAGGCGGTTCACGATGAAGGCCGTGGAGTCCTTCGTCTGCACCGGCGCCTTGCCGATGGCGCGCACCCACTCGGTCGCGGCCGCCACCGTCGCCTCGCCGGTCAGGATGGTGCGGACCACCTCGACCAGCTTCATGAGCGGCACCGGGTTGAAGAAGTGCAGGCCCACGACCTGGGCCGGCCGCTTCGTGGCCGCGGCCATCGCCGTCACGTTGCACGAGGAGGTGTTGGAGGCCAGGATGGCGCGCGGCGGACACACCCGGTCGAGCTTCGCGAACGTCTCGTTCTTGAGCGCCTGGTTCTCGGTGATGGCCTCGACGACCAGGTCGCAGTCCTTCAGGTCCTCGAGCCGCGTGGTGCCGCCCAGGCGCGCGAGCGTCTCGTCCTTGGCGCGCGCCTCGAGCTTGCCGCGCTCGACCAGGCCCTCCAGCGTCGTCCGCAGATTCCCGAGGCCGCGCTGCAGCAGCTCGTCGCTGGCCTCGACCACGGTGGTGCGGAAGCCGGCCTGGGCCGTCACCTGGGCGATGCCCGAGCCCATCAGGCCGCAGCCCAGCACGCCGACGTGCTTGATCATCGGGATCAGTTCCGGGCGCGACGGCCCGGCAGCGGCGGCGGCTCGTAATGCGCCGTGCCCGGCGGGCACGGATTCTTCACGGTCACGCTGACGCCGGCGGCCCCGCTGCCGTAGCGCACGCTGCCGTCCGGCTGGACGACGCCTTCCCACGCCGAGCGCGGCGCCGGCCCCTCGTCCTTGAGGGCCTTGTCGTAGGCGCTGGCGCGCGGCTCGGCCGGGGTCGACATGATGTTCAGGAGCATCGAGGCGCTCACGGGGCTCTTCGCCTCGTCGGCCGTCGCGGGGGCGATCCCGGCGGCGGCGGTGAGCGCGGCGGCGAGCGCGATCGTCATCGTACGCATCCAGTACCCTCCACGTCCATCGGACGGGCGCCGTGTCGCCTCTCTTCGCCCGAGCCGCGCGCCCGCATCGGCGCCCATCCGTCTCACTCGTACACGATCAGCGAGTGCAGCGGATAGCTCTTGAGCTTGTCCCGTCCGTGCAGGAACGCGAGCTCGATCAGGAAGGCCACGCCGACGACGTGGCCGCCGAGCTGCTCCACCAGCCGCAACGTGGCGGCCATCGTGCCCCCCGTGGCGAGCAGGTCGTCGACGGCGAGCACGCGCTGGCCGGGGCGGATGGCGTCCTCGTGCATGGCCAGAGCGTCCCGGCCGTACTCGAGCTCGTACTCGACCTCGATGGTCTTGCCCGGCAACTTGCCGAGCTTCCTCACGGGAACGAACCCTGCCTGGAGCTGGTGGGCGACGGCGCCGCCGAAGATGAAACCCCGGGACTCGATGCCGACGACCACGTCCACGCGCTCGGAGCGGTAGCGATCGGCGAGCTGGTCGACGACGTACCGGAAGGCCGGCGCGTCCTTCAGGAGGGTGGTGATGTCCTTGAAGAGGACTCCCTCCGTCGGAAAGTCCTTGATGTCCCGGATCTTCGCGCGCAGTTCCGCGACGTCCATCGCGCCGCTATATTACCGGCCGCATGTCGCGGTGCGCAAGGCGACCGGCCTTGCGCTCACCGTGACACGCAGGCCACGGCCCGCATGTCACCGTGGCAACGCCGGGGCCGCCGGATCCGCGGGCAAGTGGCTGATTTTCCGGCGCCATGCGACACCGTGGCCATGGCACTACCTTTGCGATGGCGGGGCGACGATGCCAGCGCGAGTCAGCGAGCCCAAGCCGGCGCCGACGAAGATGGTCAACTTCCTGTCCGAGGTGCTGCTCGACCTCCGGGTCAAGGGCCGGGTGGTCTCCGTCGAGGTCGAGGACGCTTCGTACATGGTCACGCTCGACCTCGAGGACCACGGCGAGCGCGTGCACCTGCTGTCGGCCTGGGACGTGAACCGCAGCATGCGCGGCGACCCCGCCGCCCTGCAGGCGATCCGAGCAGACTTCCTTCGCGACAACGGCCACGGCTCGTGGCGTGAGGAGCGGTCCGATGCTGGCGCGCGATGAGGCCGAGCGGCTGTTCCGGCGCTCACTGGCGGAGTTCGCCTCCGACTGGGAGCCGGTGGACGGGCTGACCGAGATCACCGTCCGCGACCGCGACGGCTGGCTCTCCGGCGTGGGCACGTTCGGCGTGACGCTGCACCACCGGACGACGGGCGCCTTCAAGGTGCTCGGCCGCCGCGGCGGAGCCGCGCCGGGCGTCACGTACCACCGCGGCATCTCGTTCCTGGTCCTCAAGGCCTACGCCGAGCGCAACACGGACCCGGTCCGCCGTTACCTGCAGGAGATCGGGCTGGCGCCGGCGGCGCAGCCCCTGCCCGCGACGAAGACCGGCTAGAGCCCTCGGAGGGGCCTCGGCGGCCCCCTCCGAAACCTCCCCCTCCTCGGTTGCGGCGGCTGAGCCGCCGCTCGAACTCGCTCCCTTCCTGGTGCGGCGGTCACGCGAGCACGACTGCGACAGCGCCGTTCGGCACGGCCCCGCGCCGATCCCGATCGACCACGTCGCGCGACCCCGGCCTCGGCGTGACGTCAGTGGCGACGTTCCCACGATCTGCGGCGCCGGAGTCGCCGCGCCAAGCGTGCCGGGTGGCCGGGCCGTCGTTGGGGACGGCTCCGAGCGCTCGCCGGGTTCGGTGGGATCGTCACCTAAGGGTCACGGGGAACGGCGATTCACGATGCGCGCCGTCGGCGGGTGCAAGGCGTTGCGGTGTTCGATCGCAGGGGTGGCAGCGCGTTGCATCGGGAGCGGCGGACCCGGTGGATTTCCCCGGGAATCGGCCGCGGCACGGCTTTTGGATTCTTTGCACGGACGAAGGGAGGTGTGCGCATGATCTTTCGCATCATTGCGATCGCGGCGGTGGCCGTCGCGGCGCTGGCGCCCCAGGCGTGGGCGCTCGGCAACGGCGGTGGTGGCAAGGGCGGCGGGTCCAACGTCTCCGGGAACTTCCGGACCGGCAGCGGGGACAGCGGCACGTTCACGCTGAACTGCACCGGTCCGAACTGCTCGGGGACGGTCACGACCGGCGGCGGCACGGGCAACGTCTCCGGGTCGGTGAGGGTGGCGACGCCCGAGCCGCTCGTGGCGCTGGTCGCCGGGCTCGGCCTGCTCGGGGCCCGCTACCTCCGCCGCCGGCGGTAACGCGGCACGATCACACACTGCGCCGCCGGCCCGGCCGGCGGCGTTCGTGTTCCGCTCCCTCACCTCACCGCCCGTCGAGGTCGGCCACCGCCCCAGGCAGGTCGGCCAGCCTCGAGATCGCGGCGTCCGCGCCCGCGGCCGCCGCGGCGGGATCGGCCGTGACCTGGATCACCCGCATCCGCGCCACGCGCGCTCCTTCGACGTCGAGCGTCTCGTCGTCGCCCACGTGGACCGCCGTCTCCGGCTCCCCGCCCGCCCCGCGCAGCGCGCGCAGGAAGATCTCCGGGTCGGGCTTGCGGATGCCGACCTCGTCGGAGAACACCGTGCAGGCGAAGAGGTCGAGCAGGCCGTAGCCGGCGAGGAGCCGGCGCAGCGTGGCGCCCGGGGTGCGCATGGTGTTGGAGACGAGCGCCAGGCGGATCCCTCGCGCGCGCAGCGCCTGGAGCGCCGCGCGGGCCCCGTGGTCGACCGCCGGCGGCACGGCGAGCGCCGGCCGCGCGTAGGCGTCCACCAGCGCCTGCAGCGTGGCGGGCGACAGCCGATCGGGCAGCCGCGCGTCGACCGCGGCCAGGATCGCCCGCACGTGCTCCGTCACGGGGATGTCGCGGTTGCGGCTCCAGACGCGCCCCAGCCACGTGGCCGAGGCCTCGTAGCCGCGGTCGAGCTGCGCCGGCGTCGCGCGCTCGCCGGCGCCGGCGAGGATGCGCGCGAAGTCGGCGACCCGGATGCGCCGGTAGCGGTCGTCGGAGCCCGGACCGTCGAGGAGCAGCGTGCCCCAGAAGTCGACGGTGACCGTGCGGACCTTCAGCGAGCGGCTCCGAAGGCCGGCGGGCGCTTCTCGAGGAACGCGGCCGCGCCCTCCTGGGGCTCGCCGGTGGCGTACGCGGCGGCGAAGGCCGCCACGCCGGCGCGGATCGCGCTGGCCAGGTCGGCGTATCGCCAGCGCAGCATGAGCGCCTTCTGCAGGCGGATCGCGCGCGGTCCGGCCGCCAGGATCTTGTCGAGCAGCCGCTGCACCGCGTCCGGCAGCTCCGCCGCGGGAACCGTCTCGTTCACCAGCCCCCACCCGAGCGCCCGCGCGGCGCCGATGGCCTCGCCGGTCAGCAGCAGCTCGGCCGCTCGCCCCGGCCCCACCAGCGGCGGCAGCAGGGCGGCCTCGATGACCGACGGCACGCCGACCCGCACCTCGGGCAGGCCGAACGTCGCCGTCGCGGCGGCGATGCGCAGGTCGCACGCCAGCGCGAGCTCGAAGCCGGCGCCCAGGCTGGGGCCGTTCACCGCGGCCACGACGGGGAACGGCGCGTGATGCACGGCCTCGATGGCCTCGTGGAGGCTCTCGATCAGCCGCCGCGCGCCGGGCGCGTCGAGCGCCCGCAGCACGCGCACGTCCATGCCCGCGCAGAAGGCCCGTCCACTGCCGCTCAGCACCGCCGCCCGCACGCCGGCGTCGGTGGCGAGGGCGGCGAAGACCTCCCGGATGGCGGCGATCAGCCCGGGCTCGAGCAGGTTCAGCGGGGGACGGTCGAGCGTGCACCAGGCGACGCCGTCGCGGCGTTCGACGCGGACGGCGGCGCCGTCCATCAGTAGCGCCGCATCGTCGGATCGACGGCGCGCGCCCAGGCGTCGAGGCCGCCGGCGAGGTTGCGCACGCGGCCGAAGCCTTGTTGTCGCAGGAACTCGGCCACGGCGGCGCTCCGCACCCCCTGGTGGCAGTAGACGACGATGTCGGCGGCGGGGTCGAGCTCGTCGGTCCTGAACTCGATCTCCTCGATCGGGATGTGGACGGCGTTGGGCAGGCGGCAGAGCCGTGTCTCCCAGTCCTGGCGCACGTCGAGGAGCACCGGGGCCTCGCGCGCGTCGAGGCGGGCCTTCAGCTGCTGCGGCGTGATCTCGTCGATGGCGGGTGACCTCCTAGCGCGGCATCGACACGCCGAGGAACTCGCCGAGCCACTCGTTGACGGCCGCCGCGTGCTCGTACTGCGGGAAGTGGCCGCAGGCGTCGAGCCACCGGACGTCCGCGCGCGGCAGGACGCCGGCGAGCTCGCGGCAATGCGAGGCGGGCACGACGCGGTCCTGACGGCCGTGGATGGCCAGGACGGGCAGCGCCAGCGTCGCCGCCGCGCGGCGATAGTCGGCGCCGCGGCGCTGGAAGTCGTCTCGGACGCCGCGCAGGGTGCTGAGCCACGCCAGCCGCGCCGGCCAGGCCGTGCGGGCGGCGTAGTCGCAGCCGACCAGGAAGGCCACGGTCTCGGCGTCGGGCCGGTGGAAGCAGCGCGCGAGCACGGCGCGGTACAGCGCGGCGTTGCCGCACACCGCGAGCGCCTCGCCGAGCCCCCGCAGCACCAGCAGCCGGAAGAGCGGCGACAGGCGGTACGAGAAGCCGGGGACGAGCGCGCCCAGGAGCGCCACCCGGTCCACGCGGGCGGGGCGCAGCAGGGCCTCGGTCAGGACGACGGCGCCGCCGAGCGAGTGGCCGACCAGCGAGGCGCGCGGGATCCCGACCGCGTCGAGGAAGCCGTGGAGCGCGCCGGCGAGGAAGTGGAGGTCGTAGCGGCCGCGGGGCTTCGCCGACCGCCCGAAGCCGGGCAGGTCCAGCGCGTGCACGGTGGCGCGCAGGGCCAGCGCCTCCAGCGTCGGTTGCCAGGAGGCGGCGAAGCCGCCGAGGCCGTGGACGAGCACCACGTCCGGCCCCCGGCCCTCGCTCAGGTAGTGCAGCTGCAGGCCGTCCAGCGCGCCGCCGCGCAGTCGAACCTCGGGCATGGGGGAAGAATTCTATCAGAGCGGCAGGCGGTCCTGCCCCGGCACGGCGGCGGCGCGCTGGCCGAGCAGGCGCTTGAGCATCAGCGCGTTCTGCACGGGATAGGCGCGGTTGTTGTTGTTGAACGACACGAACACCTCCTCGGCCTCGCGGGCCAGCGCCTCGATCTCGGGCAGCAGGCGGGTCAGCTCGGCCTCCGTGTACAGGTAATCGTACTTCTCGCGCACCGCCGGCTCCTCGCCGCGGAGCTGGCGCAGCCAGCCCTCGGTGTTGCGGCCGTGCAGCCGGAACACCGCCGTGCGCGCGGTGACGGCCATCACGCGCGGCACGGCGTTGGGCGCCGCCGGCGCGTCGACGGCGACGTGGGCCAGCCCGGCGTCCCGCAGGGCGCCGAGGGTGTCCCCCGCGTGGTCGGGGAACCAGGATCGGTCGCGAAACTCCACGGCGAGCGTCCACCCGGGCAGGCGCTCGGGGAGCGACGTCAGGTACGCCAGCCGCGCCGCGCTCCACCGGACCCACGGCGCGAACTGGAACAGGACGTAGCCCAGCTTGCCGGCCTCGGCGAGCGGGGCGAGCGCCGCGCGCAGCAGGTGGAACGCGGCGTCCAGAGCCTCCGGCGGGAACGCGTCGGCGGCGATCTCGCCGCGGCGGGTCCGGCGGACGCCGGCCGGCAGCGCCCGGAGCACGTCGGCCGGCACGGCCTGGGGCCGGGCGTGGTGGCCCGTCATGGGCGCCCACGCCTTGACGTGGAAGCGGAAGCCGGGCGGCGTACGTTCCACCCAGCGCGCCACCGTGCGGATGTCGGGAATCGCGTAGTACGCCGAGTTCACCTCGACGACCTCGAAGAACCGCGCGTAGTGGCGCAGGCGCGCCTCGGCCGACATGCTTCGGCGCGGGTAGAACGACCCATCCTCGATCAGCGCCGGATCGGCCCACGAGCAGATCCCCACGCTGATCCGTGCCGACGGCACCGCGCTCATGCCCGCAGCCTACCGCCCCGGCGCCTCGGCGCGACACCGGCCACGGCGGCCACGGATGTCACGACAACGAGTCGACGTCCTGGCCCTGATGTCTCGACATCCCGTCCACGCCTCGCCGCCCACCAGCCGGCGCCTCCGCCGGAGCCGGGCGTCACCCGAGTGAGACCTCGACGAGCCCGCCGCCACCGCCGCCACGATCAGGTCCCGACGAGCGCTTCGGAACGGCCGCCGGCGCGGGCCCCCCACCGCGCGACGAATTGGCCGTTCCCCCGCGCGCTTCGCCGCGCAACCCGGCCCCGGGGGAGGACCCGGACGGGCGCCGAGGTCTCGCCGACGAGAGCGCGGGCGCTGCCGACGCGATCCCGTCACGGGGGGAAGGTGTCGGAGCGGGCCGCCGAGGCCCCTCCGGGTCTCACACGATCTTCTCGTACACCCCGGGTGGGATCACGCGGTAGACGGCGATGGGTCGCGAGACGTTCTTGAACGTCTTCTCGCCCAGGCTCTCGAGCACGAAGTGCTGGCGGATGCGCTCGGCCGTCGTCGGCCCCACCACGATCTCGCCCGCCTGCGCCGACCCGGCGAAGCGGGCCGCCACGTTCGTGGTGGGGCCGGTCGCCGTGAACGTCCAGCGCTGGCCGCCGGCGCCGCCGAGCTTGGTGGCGCCGACCAGCGCCTCGCCGGTGTTGATCCCCATGTGGAGCTGCACGGGCGGGAAGACCCCGCCGTACTCCTCGTTGAGCGCGGCCGCGCGCTGGCGGATGGCGAACGCCGCCCGCGTGGCGTTCAGCGCGTGATCGGCCGTCTGGCGCCCGGACTGGAAGATCACCATGAGGCCGTCGCCGGCGGTCTCGTTCACGTCGCCGTGGTGCTGCTGGATGATCTCCAGGAAGCTCGAGAAGTACAGCTGGACGAGCTGGTTGAGCCGCCTGGGCTCGAGCTGCTCGCTGAGCCGCGTGTACCCCGCGATGTCGAGGAAGAGCACGGAGACGTCGACGGTGCGCTTCTCCAGCTCGGTGGCGTTCGGGTTCTCCTCCAGGAGCTTCTTCACCGCCTCCGGGACGAACTTCGACAGCTCGCCCTTGAGCTGCTCGAGCAGCGCGAGCCGCTGTCGCGACTCCTGGAGGCTCTGGAGCGCGGCGGCGAGCTCGGCGTTCTTGCCCTCGAGGTCGCGGTAGGCCTGGGACAGCCGCTCGGTCATCTCGTTGAAGGCCGCGCCCAGCTGCCCCAGCTCGTCGCCGCTGGCCGCCGGCGCCCGGGCCGCGAAGTCGCCCCCGCCGACGCGCCGGGCGGCCGCGGCCAGGGCCTCCACGGGGCGCACGACCACGCGCCGCATGGCCACGGTGAGGACCGCGCCGGCGGCGAGGATGGTCAGCGCGGCGATGAGGGCCTGGCGGTTCCGGTGGCGCTGCACCTCCTCCAGGACCGGCGCCATGGACGTCTCGACCTGGACCACGGCGCGCACCTGGTGATCGGTGCCGTGGCAGCCCTGGCACTTCTCCTGGTTGGGAATGGGATGGAGCAGCGTGAACAGCGTGACGCCGTTCCGCTCGCCCAGCGCCTCCTGGGTGGCGCCCGTGGCCACCGCGCGCTCGAACAGCGGTCCGGTCATCGCCCGCCCGGGGGCTCGTCGCATCTTCTGGATGTTCTCGAGCACCTCGCGGGACAGGTCGGCGTTCCGGCGGACCTCGTCCACGGTGGCCAGGTCGGTGAAGGCCTCGATGCCGTTGCGGCGATAGATCATCAGGCCCTCGACCGGCGAGGACGTCCGCAGCTCCTGCACCACCGTCCGCGTGACGTCGGGGCGCTCCTGCAGCATGGCGCCCTCGATGCTGGCCACGATGGAGGCGGTGAGCCGGCGGGCCGCGACCTTGTTCTGCTCGACCAGGAGCTCGGCCTCGCGGCGGAGGGTCCAGACCGTGGAGGCGCCGAAGCCGATGATCAGGACCACCACGATGACGACGGCGATCTTGGTCGCGAGGCGCGGCCGGACCATCGCGTCGCGATCCTACCACGAGCGCGGTGGTCAGCCTCCCAGCAGCCGCGCGACGCGCTCGCCGAGCTCCTTGAGCGAGAGGCTCGCCTTCACCCAGTAGTCGACGGCGCCGAGCGCCATGACCTCCGCCACGTCCTGGTCGCGGGAGGAGTTCGAGAGGATCAGCACGGGGATCGGGCTGGTGCCGGGATCGGCCTTGAGCGCGCGCAGCACCTCCACGCCCGACAGCCGCGGCATCAGCATGTCCAGCAGCACGAGATCCGGGCGCTCCTGCTGCGCCAGGCGCAGCCCCTCCTCCCCGTCCACGGCGCTGATGACCGTGAAGCCGCGCTGCCGCAGCGAGCTCTCGCAGGCGCGGCGCAGGAAGCGATCGTCCTCGACGAGCAGGATCCGCTTGCCAGGGTCGGTCACGGGCTGGGCTCCTGGAGGGGCAGGGTGACGTGGAAGGTCGAGCCGCGGCCCTCGTCGGACTCGCACCAGATGCGCCCGCCGAAGCGCTCCACGATGAGACGAGCCAGGTAGAGACCGAGCCCCGTCCCTTCGGTCTCCAGGGCGTAGGCGTTGTCGGCCCGGTAGAACTTCTCGAACAGCCGCCGCTGGGCCTCGCGCGGGATGCCGATCCCGGTGTCGCGGACCTGCCAGGCGAGGCGGCCCGCCCGCGGGACGATGGAGACGGCGATGGCGCCGCCGGGCGGCGTGTACTTGATGGCGTTCGAGAGGAGGTTGAGGACCACCTGGCGCGCCAGCTGGGGATCGACGCACGGCGAGGCCGGCCCCTCCTGCACGTCGAGGACCACGCGGTGGCCGCGCTCGCTCACCAGCGGCTGCAGCTCTTCCAGGACCTGGCGGGTGAGGGCCACCATGTCCGTCGGCCGCAGCTCGCCCTCCAGCTTGCCGCGCTCCAGGCGCGAGATGTCGAGCAGCTCGTTGACCAGGTCGATCAGCCGCTCGGCGGCCTCGCGCGCGTCGGTGACGTAGGAGGCCACCTCCGGCGGCAGGGCCGCGTCGCCCGCGGCCAGCTCGAGCATCCACTTGATGCCGGCCAGCGGCGTGCGCAGCTGGTGCGTGACGAACGACACGAAGTCGGTCTTCATGCGACTGACCTCGCGATCCTTCGTGACGTCCTGGAGCGTGAGGGTCAGGCCCACCACGTCGCCGGCGCCGTCACGCGTCGGCCGCGCCACCCAGTGCAGGATGCGGCCGGCGCGGGGGACGGCGAGGTCGCCTTCTGCCGCCTCGCCGGCCATCAGCGCGCCCACGCCGGGGTCGTCGCTCGGCTCGGCGCCCACCCGGGCGAGCGCGCTCGGCAGGTCGGCGCCCACGAGGCGGTCGGCGGGCACGTCGAGCAGCTCGGCGGCGCGGAGGTTGGCGGCCTCCACGCGACCGCGGGCGACGAACACCACGCCGTCGGAGGCGCCGTCCAGGATGTGGGCGAGCCGCTCCCGCTGCGTGCGCGCCTGGTCGTACAGCTCGGCGTTCTCCAGCGCCATGGCGAGCTGGTCGGCGTACGCCGACAGCAGGCGCACCTGGTGCGGCGGGAAGTCCTGGCGCTCGGTGTAGTGCAGGATGAGCGCGCCGATGATCCGCTCGCCCTGCGAGATGAGCGGCAGGCCGGCGACCGAGCGCACGCCGTGGCGGAAGTGGACGGGGTACACGAGGTCCGGATGCCGCGCGGCGTCCGACAGCATCACGGGCTCGCGCCGCTGCCAGACGGCGTCCACCAGGCCGCCGCGCCAGCCGGTCGGGATGTCGCGCCGGTGGTCCTCGGAGATGAAGAGGCCGACCCGGCGGATGGGCACGCCGTCCGCGCCCACCTGCAGCACCGCCGCCGAGGCGGCGCCGAAGGCCCGCCGCAGGCCGTCGAGCACGCCCTCCAGCACGGTGTCGACCTCGAGCGTCCGGTGCAGGGCGCGGCTGGCGTCGTTGAGCAGCGCCAGGCCGCGGGACAGCTGCGTGGCCTCCCGCTCGCGGTCCCGTGCCTCCGCGTACAGCCGCGCGTTGTCGAGGGCGACGGCGGCCTGGGCGGCGAACGCCTGGGCCAGGCGCAGCTCCTCGTCGTCGAAGAGGCGCCCGGCGACCCCGGCCACCGTCAGCACGCCGGTGGCCTCGCCGTGCACCAGGAGGGGGACGGCGACGACCGCCCCGTCGCCGGCGCGCTCGAACGCCGCCCGCAGCGCGTCGGGCACCGCGAACCGCCCGTCGCGGAGGATGTCGGACGTCGTCACCGTCCGGCGGGCGGCCAGCGCGGCATGGGCGATCGTGCCGGGAGGCAGCGTCGTCCCGGCGGGCTGGACGCCGGCGATGACGCCACGGCTCGAGACGACCACCAGCTGCCCGGACGCCGGATCGGCCCGGTACACCGCCGACGAGGCGGCGTCCAGCAGCGTGCCGACGCTCTCGGTGACCCGCGCCGCCACGTCGGCCGGATCCAGCGAGCGCGTCAGGGTGCGCGTCACCGCGGCCAGCGCCGCCATGCGCTGCGCCTGGCGCGTCGCCTCCTCGTAGAGCCGCGCGTTCTCCAGGGCCACGGCCGCCTGGTCGGCGAAGGCCTGGAGCAGGTCGACCTCGGCCTCGCCGAACTCCCGCTCGCCGTGATCGGCCAGGGCCAGGGCCCCGACGAAGCGGTCCTGCACCTTGAGGGGGACGGCGATGCGCGCGACGGCTCCCGCCGCGCGGTGTCGCCGCCGCATGTCGTCGGTGAGGAGGATGTCCGGGTCGGCGGCGGCGTCGCGCGTGCGGACCACCCGGCCGGTGGCGAGGGCACGGCCGGTGACGCCGATGCCGGCCGGCAGCACCGCGCCGGGGTCGAACAGCGCCGGGTCGCCCGCGCAGGCCACGAGACCGAGCGCGCCGTCGCCGCGCACGCCGCGCAGCACCGCGGCGCGCACGCCCAGCAGCGGGATCAGGTTCTCCACGATGGTTCGGCCCACGGCCGCCACGTCGAGCCGCTCGGCGACCGTCCGCGCCACGCGCGCCAGTTCCTCGGCCTGCCGCCGGCGGTTCACGGTCTCCGTGTAGAGCCGCGCGTTCTCGATGCCCAGGGCGGCGTGGTCGGCGAACATCTGCGCCAGCCGGCGGTCCTCCTCGTCGAAGACCCGGCCGGCCACGTCGCCGACGCTCAGCGCCCCGATCACGCGGCCGCGGGCCACGAGCGGGACCGCCAGCACCGCCCGGTGCCGCGCCCGCTCGATGCGCCGGCGCAGGTCGTCGGTGAGCGGGATCTCGGGGTCCTCGAGCACGTTGGTCGTCGCGACGGGCGCCTTCCGCTCCACGGCGACACCGGCGGTTCCGTACCCGCGCGGGAACACGAGGTTGCGGCCGAACATGGCGGCGTGCTCGTCGCCGACGAAGGTCGCCACCAGGTCGCCGGACGGCTGTCGCAGGAAGATCGTGGGCGCGCTGGCCCGCAGGAGGCTACGCGCGGCCTCCAGGATCAGCGCCGCCACCTCGCCGGCCTCGAGCGACTGGCTCAGCCGTCGGCCGAGCTCGGCCACGGCCTCGGCGGCCTGTCGCCGGCGCTCGGTCTGCGCGAACAGCCGCGCGTTGCGGATGGCCACGGCCGCGTGCGTGGCGAAGCTGTCGACCACGTCGCGGTCGTCCAGCTGCAGGTGGAACGTCTGGCGACCGTAGAGCGCCAGCACGGCGAGCAGCGAGCCCTCGAACACCACCGGGATGGCGAGGAGGCTGCGCAGGCCGCGCTGCCCCCACCAGTCGGGCTGGCGGACGCGCGGATCGGTGGAGACGTCGGCGATGGCGAGCAGCTCCCGGCGCGTGGCGGCCCAGCCGAGGGCGCCGTCGTGGAAGCCGATCTCGGCGCCGCGCAGGTCGGCCAGGGCCTCGGGGTCGGAGAAGGCGAAGGCGCGGAGCAGCCGCCGCGTCTCGTCGGCCAGCCAGAGCGCGGCCAGCGAGGCGTCCATGAGCCGGGCGGCGACGTGCGTCAGCTCCTGCAGCACCGCATCGACGTCGAGCGAGGACGAGACGAGCTGGGTGAGCCGGCTCAGCGTGCGCACCCGCTCGAGGCGCCGCTCCAGCGACGCGTACAGACGGGCGTTGTCGATGGCCACCGCCGCCTGGTCGGCGAACGAGCGGAGGAAATCGAGCTCCTCGTCCGTGTACGAGCGCGGCTGCTCCGTGCGGAACGTCAGCACGCCGAGCACCTCACCACCCTTCCGGATCGGCAGCCCCAGGTATGTGACGAGGCCGGCCTGCCGCTCGCGCTCCGCCGGGGGGTTGTCGGGTTCGTGCTGGACTTCCGGCACGAACAGCGGGCGGCCGGTGGCCGCGACGCGCCCCGAGTAGCCGGATCCCAGCGGCAGTTCGTACGTGGCCGCCATCGCCGTGCCCTGCGCGGCGCCCACCCGCAGCACGCCCGCGTCGCGGTCGGCCAGGAGCACCTCGACGTGCGGGGTGCCGGCGAACCGGGCGGCCTCGTCGATGAGCCGGCCGAGCGTGGCCGGCAGATCGAGGCCCCCCATGAGCGAGTGCGAGGCTCGCAGCAGGGCCTGGAGCTGCTCGCCGCGCTGCACGGCGGCCCGATGGAGGCGGGCGTTGCGGAGCGCGGTCGCCGCCTTGGCCGCGAACGCCTCCAGCAGCCCCTGCTCCTCCTGGGTGAAGCGCCGGCGGTGACGCGTGAAGACGGCCAGGGCGCCCAGCGCCTGGTCGCCGGCGAGCAGGGGCACGCAGAGGACCGTCACGAGGCCGTGGCGCTGCACCCATTCGCGGTTGATGACGATCGGGTCGACGCGGGCGTCGGCGACGAAGCGGGGCTGCCGGTGCGCCAGCACCCAGCCCACGATGCCGTGGCCGGCAGGCAGCACGGCGGTGCCGCCGGCGCGGTCCACCTCCTCGCGACTGCGCGCGGCGCCCAGGCGCACGACGCCGGCCTCCTCGTCCAGGACCCAGAGGCGCGTCAGGTCGGCCGTGAGCAGGTCGAGCGCGGCCTCGGCGACCGTGTCGAGGACCCGCCCGAAATCCAGGGAGGAGGCGACGAGCCGGCTGAGCTCGGTGATGCGGCGCATGCCTACCAGGCGGGCGCGGTCCTCGGCATCCAGCCTGGCGCCCTCCAGCGCCACCGCCACGTGCCCGGCGTAGGCGCCGAGCAGTGCGAGGTCGGTCTCGTCGAACGCCCGCCCGGCCACGACGCCGAGCGCGCCGATGGCGCGGCCGCGCGCTCGCAGCGGGACGCCGACGAAGCCGCGCAGGCCCTGCTCGGCGGCCATCCGGCGCTGGACATCGTCGCAGCGCGGGTCCTCGACGACGCTGTCCACCGCGACCGGCTCTGCCTCCTCGACGACGGCGCGCGCCAGGGCCTCGGCAGGGTCGGCCCGCTCCCATCGCGGCCCCCACGCGGCCGGTGAGCCGTCCGGGGCGAGCAGGACCAGCACGGCGCGGCCGCCGCCGAGGAGCCGGCCGGCCTCCGCCGCCGCCTGCTCGGCGATGCTCGTCTCGTCGTGGAGCCGCGCGAGCCGGTCGGTCGCCTCCCCCAGGCGGCGGAACCGGCGCCGCTCGCAGAGGCGGCCGACGAGGCGCAGCAGCCGGTCGACGTCGACGGGCTTCGGCAGATAGCCGGACGCGCCCTGATTCAGGGCGGTCACCGCCGAGGCGGCGCTCCCGGAACTGGCGGTGACGACGACGTCGGGGGGCTCGGTCATGCGCTGCGCCCGGTGGATGACGTCGACCCCCTCGGCGTCGGGCAGCGGCAGTCCGAGGAGCACGACCCAGGCGGTGGCCGTCTCGAGGCGCTCGAATGCCTCGCGCGCCGAGCCCGCGAAGACGACCTCGTACCCCGCCTGGCGGAGCACCCGGCTCTCGGCCTCGGCAGGACCGGGATCGGTCTCGACGATCAGCACCGAAGGCCGGCTTCCCGCGACCATCCGCTCCGCGGCTTGCGTCAGGGCCATGGGTTCACCGGCGGCCGTCACGGGCCAGCAACGCCATGACCCGGGATCTGAAGCGCTCGATGGCGAAGGGCTTCTCGAGGAAATCGTCGGCGCCGCATTGCAGGATCCGCTCCCGCACCTCGCCCTCGGGGTACGCGGTCACGGCCAGGATCCGGATGCCCGCGGTGTCGCGCCGCTGCTTGAGCCGGCGACACACCTCGAAGCCATCCAGCCGGGGCATCCGGATGTCCAGGACCAGCACGTCGGGCCGGAACGATCCGACCTGGACGAGCGCCTCGTAGCCGTCGCTCGCGGTCTGCACCGCCGAGTCCGGGATGACCTCCTGCAGGGTGTCGCTGAGCGCCGTGAGGAGCGCCTCGTCGTCATCGACCACGAGGATCCGGGGCCGTGAGCCGATGGAAGCACGAGCCGCCTCGGCCAGGCGCTTCTGGAACTGCTCGAGGTCGGACTCGCTGATCCGGTGATGGCCCCCTGGCGTGCGGAGCGCCGGCAGGCGCTCTTCGCGGATCCACGCCTTCAGGGCGTTCACGGTGACGCCCAGGCGCTCGGCCGCCTCTCGCGTGGTCAGGAAGCGGGTGGCGCCGGGGTCCGTGGGGGGTCGACGAGCCATTGTAACTATGATCTTTATGACGCTTTTGACGGCTGAGGGGAAGCTCAAAATCTCCAGCCGCCCGGCCGCGAACGGCGGCCGGCGCGTTGGAAATCGGAATGTTGCCACGACTTGCCCCTCGGATCGTGGGTTCCGGCCTAAGACCACCCACCCCTTGCGTGACCGCGGCGAGCCGTGCAATAGTTACCTCGGCTTCGTAGAACACCCTCCGTCGTCTCCAGCAGATCGAAGACCGAATGAGCGATCGAGTTAAGGAGGCAGCGTATATGAGCCAGCACAGCAAGACGCTCGCGATCCTGGCCTTCGGTGTCGCGATAGCCGTCAGCGGACTGGCACTCAGCAGGCAGGTCATCGCGATGGCCGGCGAAGCGGACAGCGAGCGCCTGCATCGTGCCATCCTCGGCTACGTCGCCGAGCGGAACCCCCAGGCGCCGATCAGCGCCTTCCGTGGCTTCCCCGAGGTCCTGGTCGCGGAAGCTCAGCGGGCCAGCCTCGACCATTGCCTGGCTCTCGCCCAGGCGGAGGTCGAGTCGGAGTTCAAGCACGATGCCGTAGGGGCGGCCGGAGAGATCGGACTCTTCCAGATCCTGCCGTCGACGGCCGCCCTGTTCGAGAGCAAGCTCGGGCCATTCCGCCGCCCCGCCCTGGCCAAGGGCAAGAAGGAACTGGGCGACCTGGCCGACCCGGTGGTGAGCACCCGCTTCGCGATGGCCTACCTGCGCGACATCATGACGCGGCGCTCGAACATCCGGGAGGTCCTCACCGAGTACAACGGTGGCCCCGCCGGTCGCCATCCCCACTACTACAGGATGGTCATGGGCGCCTATGTCGAGGTCCTCGAGCGGCCCGATCTCCGCTGCCGGTTCCGCGAGACCCCCAAGACGACGCCCCTGCTGACCCTGCTGGTCCGCGCCTGACGATGGAAGGCCGCGCGCCTGTGCGGGCGCGCGGCCTCACGGCCGCCCGGCTTCCGGGCGGCGAGCCGGATCAGCGCCGGTAGTCGAAGAATCGCCCCCGGGCGGCCGCGACCGGCCGCCCCGTCGCCACGTCCTCCAGGCTCGCCTCCACGTCGACGTACTTGCCGTGGTCGATGAGGCAGACGCCCCGCCCCAGGAGGGGAGACTCCGTCGGCGCGGGCTCCAGGTAGCGCACCGTCAGCTCTCCCGTGACCATGACGCGCCCGGTGGCGCGCGCCGCGGCCGCCCCGCAGATCTCGTCGAGGTATGCGGCCACGATGCCGCCGTGCGCCGCGCCCGGCGGCCCCTCGTAGACCCGGGGGATGACGATCGGCGAGACGACTCCGCGCTCGGTCTCGAAGCAGCGCACGCGAAGCCCCGTCGGATGGTCCGGTCCGCAGCCGAAGCAGCGGCGGAAGGCGCCGCCACCCCCGGCCGGCCAGCGAAGCTCCTGGAGACCCTCGAGATGGTGACGAAACGCCTCGTGGAGGGCGGGCTCCGGCACGCGGTGAGTCTAGCACTGGAGGCTATAATCGCCTGGCGCGCAGCCGCATCCCGGAGGCCCTGCCCATGAAAGGCGTGACGCTGCCCACCGAGACCGTCTTCGTCATGGAGATGTCGCCGATCAAGTTCGGCCTGGGCGCCACCGACGAGATCGCCCACGACGCCCGGCGGCTGGGTCTCGGGCGGGTGCTGATCGTGACGGACCGCCACCTGGCCGAGCTGGGGCTGCCCGACCGCATCCGCGGCCTGCTGGGTGACGAAGGCATCAAGGCCGAAATCTACGACGGCGTCGAGGTCGAGCCGACCGACCGCTCGATGGAGGAGGCCGCGGAGTACGCGCGGCACAAGGACTTCGACGGGCTGATCGCCGTGGGTGGCGGCAGCGCGCTGGACACGTGCAAGGCCGTCAACCTGCTGACCACGTACCCGGCCCCGCTGCTCGACTACGTCAACAGGCCGGTGGGCAAGGGCCTGCCGCTCCCGGGGCCGCTGCGGCCGATGATCGCGGTGCCGACCACGGCCGGCACGGGCAGCGAGACCACCGCCGTGGCCGTCACCCACGTGGTGGACCAGCAGGTGAAGGCCGGCATCTCGCACCGGCTCCTGCGCCCTTCGCTCGGCGTCGTGGACCCCCTGAACACCCTCAGCGCGCCCCCCGAGGTCACCGCCGCGGCCGGCGCCGACATCCTCACGCACGCCATCGAGTCGTACACGACGCGGCCGTACGATGCCCGGGCCAAGCACCACCCGCCCGACCGGCCTGCGTACATCGGCGCCAACCCCGCGAGCGACGTCTGGTGCGAGAAGGCCATCGAGCACGTCGGCCGGTACCTGCGCCGCGCGGTCCTCAACGGTCTGGACCTCGACGCGCGCGTGCACCTGGCGCTCGCGGCGAACTACGCGGGCATCGGGTTCGGCAACGCCGGGGTGCACATCCCCCACGCGCTGGCCTATCCCATCGCCGGGCTCGTCCGGGACTACGTCCCGGCGGGCTACCGGACGTCCCGGCCCCTGGTGCCCCACGGGATGGCGGTCATCCTCACGGCGCCGGCGGCGTTCCGGTTCACGTACGCGACGTCCCCCGAGCGCCACCTGCGGGCCGCGGAGCTGCTCGGCGTGCCCGTTGCAGGGCTGTCGGAGGCGGCGCGGCGAGAAGCCCTTCCCGGCGCGCTGATCGCGCTCATGCGGGACGTCGGGATCCCGAACGGCCTGCTGGCCATCGGCTACGGCGAGCGCGACGTGGCGGCGCTCGTCGACGGCACGCTGAAGCAGCCGCGGCTGCTGGCCGGCGCCCCGCGCTCCGTCGGCGGCGGCGAGCTCGACTGGATCCTGCGCGACGCCCTGCGCTACTGGTAGCCGGGCAGCGCCGCCACCAGGCGCTTGTCGCTGTCGTAGCGGAGCCGCTGCAGCGCCTCGGCGCGGGTGGCCCAGGCCACCTCCTCGACCTCGTGGTCGTGGTCGCCCTCCCGCGCGACGGGCCGCATGAGGTACCACCGGACCGTCTTCTTGATCCGGCGTCCCTCGCGCTGGAACCAGTACGTGACCGGCGTCAGGTCCCGGACGACCTCGCAGCGGTAGCCGGTCTCCTCGCGCACCTCGCGCAGCGCCGCCTCGACGCTGCTCTCGCCCGAGGCCGGTGCGCCCTTGGGCAGCGTCCACACCGGGCGGCCGCGCAGGTCGCGGGCCCGGATGAGCAGCACGCGGCCCTCCTCGTCGACGACGAGCCCGCCGGCGGAGAACTGCTCGAGCGGCGCCGCCATCAGCCCTCCGGCGGCGGGGGAAAGCCGCCGGCGGCGCGCTCCCAGGCGCGACCGACGCGGAGCACGGTCGGCTCGTCGAACGGGCGGCCCACGATCTGCAGGCCGAGCGGCCGGCCGTCGCGGGACAGCCCGCAGGGCACGGACAGCGCCGGCAGGCCCAGGCCGTTGAAGGGCCGCGTGAGCCTGGAGAATCGCCCCATGCGGGCGACGATGTCGCCGACGGGACCGCCGGTGACCTCGGCCAGCGACGGCGCCGGCTCGGGGATCGTCGGCACCAGCAGGACGTCCACCGCTCCGAACACCAGCTCGATGAACTCCCGCGTCCAGCGCGCGCGCAGGCGCTGGGCCTGCAGGTAGTCGACGGCCGGGATGTGGAAGCCCACCTCCAGGCGCGCGCGCACGGCCGGCTGCAGCTCGTGCGGCCGCTCGCGGGCGATGCGCGCGTGGATGGCCGCGCTCTCGGCGCGCGAGATGAGGCCGGTGACGTCGGTGAGCGGCTGGGGATCGGGCACGCGCAGGCCCGTGACGCGGGCGCCCTCGCCTCCCAGCCGGCGGGCGGCGGCGTGCACGGCCTCGACGATCTCGGGCTGGACGCCGTCGAAGTAGTAGTTCTCGGGCACGCCGAGCCGGAGGCCCCGCACGCCGTCCTCGATGGCGGCCAGGCAGTCCGGGACCGGCCGCGCGCTCGCGGTGGCGTCGGCGGGATCGGCGCCGGCCATCAGGCCGAGCAGCAGCGCCGCGTCGCGCACCGTGCGGGTCATGGGGCCGATGTGGTCGTTGGACCACGACAGCGCCATGGCGCCGGCGCGGCTGACGCGGCCGTACGTCGGCTTGAGCCCCACGATGCCGCAGCACGCCGCCGGCAGGCGGATCGAGCCGCCGGTATCCGTGCCGAGCGCTCCCGCGACGAGGCCGGCGGCGACGGCCGCGCCCGAGCCGCTGCTGGAGCCGCCCGCGCAGTGGCCGGCGCGCCAGGGATTCTGGACGTGGCCGTGGTGCGCGTTGTCGCCGAACGGGCCGAGGGCCAGCTCGGACATGTTCAGCTTGCCGAGGGTCACCGCGCCGGCGGCGACCAGCCGGGCCGCCGCGGTGCACTCGGCCTCGGCGACGAAGTACTCGGGCGTCCGCGTGCCGCACGAGGTCGGCAGCCCGCCCACGACGCAGAGGTCCTTCCACGCCAGCGGCACGCCGTGCAGCGGGCCGCGCGCGCGCCCGGCGGCCAGCTCGGCGTCGCGTCCCTTCGCGGCGCGCCGGGCGCCGTCGGCGTCGACGGTGATGAAGGCGCGCAGGCCGCCGTCCCGCCGGGTCACGCGCGCCAGGTAGGCCTCCGTCACCTCGCTCGCCGTCAGCCGTCGCGCCCGGAGATCGGCGGCGAGGCCCTCGATCGTCCAGAGGCTCACGAGGCGCCGCGCGGCGCGGCCGCCTCCAGCGCGGCGGCGAAGCGGGAGGGCTCCTCGGCCAGGGCGAGGTCGGCGGCCCAGCGCTCGATGACGCCGCCGAGGTAGGCGAGGTCGGCGGCGAGGGCCTGATCCGCTCGGGCCTCCATGGGCCCGAAGGATACTACTCGGCGGTGGTGACCCGGAGGACTTCCTCGATGGTGGTGACGCCCTCCAGGACCTTCTGCAGGCCCGCCTGGCGGAGGGTCTTCATGCCCTGCGACTGCGCCATGGCGCGCAGCTCGCTGGTGGCCGCGCCCTTGAGGATCATGCTGCGGAGCTCCGGCGAGACGGGCATCACCTCGTAGATGGCCACCCGACCCTTCATGCCCGTGAAGTTGCAGGCGTGGCAGCCCTTGCCCTTGTAGAAGACGGTCTTGCCCATGCCCGTCGGCTCGTGGCCGTAGGGCACCAGCACCTCCTCGTCCGCCTCGTACGGCTCCTTGCAGTCGCGGCACACGCGGCGACCGAGACGCTGGGCGACCACCAGGATGAGCGCCGAGGACACCAGGAAAGGCGGGATCCCCATGTCGATGAGCCGGGCGATGGTGGACGGGGAATCGTTGGTGTGCAGGGTGGAGAAGACCAGGTGGCCGGTGAGCGCGGCCCGGATCGAGATCTGCGCCGTCTCCAGGTCCCGCGTCTCGCCCACCAGGATCACGTCCGGGTCCTGGCGCAGGAACGAGCGCAGCGCCGCCGCGAAGGTCCGGCCCACGCCCTCGTTGATCTGCACCTGG